>Ga0224511_10001324_pt1 | contig 14663 bp, 6 predicted proteins | sample SF_May12_sed_USG_2_FD_169988 | JGI IMG/M metagenome (GOLD analysis project Ga0224511, IMG submission 169988) | Sediment microbial communities from San Francisco Bay, California, United States - SF_May12_sed_USGS_8_1 | ecosystem: Environmental > Aquatic > Marine > Sediment | place: USA...
TTTACTCCGTGTTTTGTGATGTTCTGTGTGTTTTTGTACGGGCCATTTTGTCATGGTGCCCATAAACTTGACTTGTCCACATTGTTTACAACATTTTTTCTTTGAACATCTCCTCCATTTATATTGAGATCCACTTTTTAAAATTCTTGATTTCTTTTTATTTATTTTTCATTCGAAAATTTCCAGTATCAATATTGTCTAAGTAACATATTTAGTGCATATTATAAGTTAAACACTGTTGTATGTGAATATGCATGTCAATAATAGGCCCTTATCACATTTCATAACATCTTTTTATAGCACTGTTTAGGAACACATGACGCATTACCTGTATCGTGTGGCAAGACTTGTTTACATTCTACTTTCAAATTAGAATTAAGCAGTGAATCTTTCTCCCAAAACTGCCAAATACACGTATTACTACATGCTCAATATTGCACAAAAGACTTTTTTGAAAAAGTGTGTCCCCCTTTTTACTTTGTTTGTTAAGAATGTAATATGCATGTGTGGCAATAAAACAGTTACTGGTAATTCACTTCTTCCTATATCATCAGCTGTCTTGGTGGCCAAGTGGTGAGTTTCACTATGGTTGTAGAGGCACAGGTTCAGGCAACAATTTTTTAGGTTGGTTTTAGGTGTCATATTTTCTTATTTTTGTTTACTTTTTTTGTCCATTTCATTATCATACAATGTACCAAACCATTCCTTCTGCATTTGTATGTGACCAATTACATGTATTAAGGCACCAAGAAAAAAAAATCATAGGTCCGCGGCCGTTAGGGGGGGGCACGCACCGGGTGCGCCGCCCCCCCCCCCCCCCCCCTGGATCCGCTAGTGATAAAGGGACTCAACAGAGGTCTGGTCCTGTAACACACCTAAAAAGAAAATTGTCAAAAACCGGTTTTTTCTTGTTGTCGATGTGTGTGGGGCATAACAGTTTATCTTGTGGTACCATAATATATGTCTTTTTATCGATTGGCAATTCATTTAAAACTTGTATTATAACTGTTGATCTCGGAAAAGCGTTTTTAAACCGAGTTGCCAAATCGATAGGGGACATATTCAGGTACCACAAAATAATTTTTGATACAATAAGTATGTTGGTAACACGGAAATACTGGTTTTAGACCTCAGTTATTTATAGTTTACAATGCAGCAGTTGGTGTCAATTTCCATTCTAAAATAGATCGGTTAATAACAGCTGAAGAGATCCAATATCTATATTTATTGACTTGAAAATCTTGGAGTCGTGACCAATTGTGTGGCAGTTATTTATAGTTCATGTAATAATGTGCATTACTTACATATTTAAGACAAAATGAAACACTCTTTGATAATGGCAACACAAACTATTTATACCAATGAAATGTCACATGCAATATGATGCAGAGAATTTAACAACATTTGAAATTCAAATAAACACAATACAAGTCGGGCAGACCCAACCTGCAACAAGAAAGAAAAGTTCAACTGTCAACACAATGAGGAACTGGTAACCAGCCTCTGTTTGGTTCCCTGCTCATGTCCCTGCTCATGTGCGACTGATAGCAGCCTAGACCCGGCACACCTTCCACACATGACTGGCCGGGCACCGGACTGGCACATCAAGCATGTCTAGCTAGGATTTCAAATTATACACCATATAAAATAAAAGCAAATAAATATTTTTTTGGGATCTTAAATTCGTGGTTGTGATTGTCCTACCCATGGAAAACACGAAATTAAATGTCCATTTAATATAAATGATACCAGAGTAATATGTGATATGGCTTCAAGAAAAGAATTCATACTGACTCACTATGGCTAACCGAGCTATCGTTGAAATGTTTCATGACTTACCTCAAGACAATTAAACATTCAACATGTTCACAATTATTCCATTCCTGGTCATAAATCCATAAAATTAAGAAGTCAGACACAAGTGCTATTACAGTACTTTAAAAGTTAAATGTACCATAAGTATTATTCAAGCTCACACTTCAGTGTTGAAACTGTGAGTGTCACATGATCACATCAAGGTTCAACCTTCCCTAGATCAGTGTACAGAGGTTGACATTTCAATAACAGGAACATTACTGCCTGCATTCTTGATTGTAAAAACTTGGCTCAAAGATTACAAACGCAATTTGTGGGTCGGTGAGTTGGAAAAAAAAACGCTGGTAATGTTTTGGTAAACAGATGGGCATACCATATACACCATTGTTATCTGTGGCGAAATGTGACATTAAATTCCATAAAAAATGCAGAAATCTACACCAATGTTTATCTTCTTAAGTTTAAACTTAGAAAGTTGAACAGTTTCTATTATCAATAATTTAAGTGCTTTGTAATTCAAGATTTGTTATAAATACAGAAATAAAATACATGGCGAAATGAATCATGCATGACATACATGTAAACACATATTCCTATACTATTCACCTAAAGAAATTAGCAAATTTTTATGCAAGCTTATTGCTAGAAAGCAAAACTTTACTAGGAGGAAAACCCAATTACCCTACTTTTAAATATTGGCAATACTTGAATTAAAAAGGTAGAAATACAAAAACTATTCGGTAGTTATATAGACAATACTTTGTTATGGACACACCAGGTTTCAGATATAAGGTCAATTCAAAGATTGCCCTTTTAAAGCAGGTATCTTATCTGAAAGTTATGTTTTATAATGCATATAATTAATCTTCAATTACTGTTGCCCAATATGGGGAAATGTAAAACAAGAGGGCCCACTGGGCCCTGGAACGCTCACCTGAGACAGAAGATTTTTAAGAATTCCCTTTTTTCATCGCTTTATGTACAACAGGCGACACCTGAGGTGTCTTAATCTGAGTTTTAAAATGTAAAAGTAGGTCAAAGGGTCAAGTTTAATGTTATAAAATGCCAAAGTTCAATTCCTCAAACTAAGGTGTACAAGTGGTCCAAATTTGAAGGCCTTAGCTTTACTAGTATGCACAAAAATTGTGTAAAATTTGACCTAGTTTGTTTACCCTTTATGACTCGTATTCAAACGTGGCCTAGATACTGTCAAGACAAACATTCTGACCAAGTTTTATCAAAATCAGGTAAAAAAATGTGGCCTCTAGAGTGTAAACAAGAATTTTCTTAGATTTGACCTGGTGACCTACTTTTTTTACCTAACATGACCCATATTCGAACTTGGCCTAGATATTGTCAAGACAAACATTCTGATCAATTTTCATCAAAATCGGATCGCAAACGTTGCCTCTAGAGTGTAAACAAGAATTTCTTAGATTTGTCCTGGTGACCTAGTTTTTGACACGACTTTTAGTTTTATCAAAATCAGGTCGCCAATCTGGCCTCTAGAGTGTAAACAAGAATTTCCTAAGATTTGACCTGGTGACCTAGTTTTTGACCTGACTTGAACCATATTCAAACTTGGCCTAGATATTGTCATGACAAACATACTGATCTAGTTTCATCATAATAGGGTCGCAAATGTGGCCTCTAGACTGTAAACAAGAATTTCCTAAGATTTGTCCTGGTGACCTAGTTTTTGACAAGACATGAACCATATTCAAACTTGGCCTAGATATTGTCAAAACAAACATTCTGACCAAGTTTCATCAAAATCGGGTCACATGTCTGGCCTCTACAGTGTAAACAAGAATTTCCTAAGATTTCACCTGATGACCTAGTTTTTGACCCAACATGACCCATACTGGAACTTGGCCTAGATATTGTCAAAACAAACATTCTGACCAAGTTTCATCAAAATTGGGTAGCAAATGTGCCCTCTAGTTTTTTACCCGACATGACCCATATTCGAACTTGGTCTAGATATTGTCAAAACAAACATTCTGATGAAGTTTGATCAAAATTGGGTACAAAATGTGGCTAGAGTGTAAACAAGAATTTTCTATGATTTGACCTAGTGACCTAGTTTTTGACCTGACATGACCCATATTCGAACTTTGCCTAGATATTGTCAAAAAAACAAGAATTTCCTAAGATTTGACCTAGTAACCTAGTTTTTGACCCAACATGACCCATATTGGAACTTGGCCTAGATATTGTCAAAACAAACATTCTGACCAAGTTTCAAAAAAATTGTATCACAAATGTGGTCTCTTGAGTGTAAACATGAAATGTTGACAGATGGTACATTGAAAGTTGAAGTATTTCAGTAAAAGTCATTTTTTTAGCGTGTTTTGGTGCCGTTTGGGCCACATTTCTATTAAAATAAGGCTTAAAATGATTCGCGAGCAGAAAAAAATTGAGAAAAATTTGCGTTTTGGGCATAGAAAAATCATTGGTCCGCGGCCGTTAGGGATCCGCTAGTGTATTGGAAGTCACTGTTGTATTAAGAATGCATTAACAATATAAAAGAAAAGATTTATATATTAACAAAGTCCTTCTTTTACCATTTTTGTACATGTAATTATAAAAAAGAACAAATGAAAACTAAGTCATGTTTTTGCCTTATCAAAAGAAAGTTTGAAATCCACTCAAACTTGATGAAAATATGCAATTTAATAACTCAAGTATTGTTTTTAAAACATGTGTCCCGGAATTCCTTACACAACCTACCTTCAACTTTGATGGTGTATGTACATTTAACAAGCTTTTTATGCAAAAATACGAATTAGTCCTGTAAAAATAGTATTAATTCAAACATAATACCCCATAATACCCCAAAATTAAGTGCAATTTCCTTTACGCTAATAAATAGTTTACGTTTAATAGTTACGTTTAATAAATAGTTGTTTCTGTTTCGTGCTTTTTTGTCTACCGGTGCGACGGTAAAATGTTCTGACTGAACTACATTCGAAAAACGTTGGCAACCAAATTACCTAAATCACACGAAATCGTCAAAATCGTTATATCTATAAAAGAAACATTGTTTTCAATGAACAAAATATAAAACACAGTGTGCATATGATATTTATCGAAATATTGCAATTAAATTGTTATGCTGTCCCGGAACTACCCCTGTCCCGGAATCCCTTACATAACTCTATATAGCATCATCCGAATCAGGGCACACAAAAATGCCTACTTTTTATGACAGTTTGATACTTCACAAATAAATTCTGGGCTCATTTTATGATAAATTGAGATCATAAGATGTACTCAGTACAGTAACAAATTACAAAAGCAAAATGTTAAAGTGTACTGGTACACTTTTAACCGAAATAAAATCATGTTTGTGTCTGTTAGTTGGTTGTCTAAGAAACCGGTTAAAGTCTTAACTCCTCGAGATTAGGTTGATGACCTAGGGTCAGTCTGATTAATCCTCCCCTATGTTCCAAATTGGCTTTATGCCTAAAACTTATATCAAGAACAATAATAAACAGCTGATCGGTCAAGGTCAGTTCAATCCTTAAAACAACAATCTATCTGATTACAAAAAAATATAACGTAAAAACCAAGAATTTTTAAGGATATCAAATACCTAAATTTTCCGATTCTGAAGTAAAATTCCATCGTAGTCAAAAATGAAGAAACGAAAAAACAATAATGTGAAGTCTAAAACTTGTCTCGTTTTCGTTCAGCTTCTGTATCCGTTCTTGTAACTCTTCCGTACTGTGGTGTTTTCGAGACGAACTTTGCGTACTTTGGGTGCACAACGATACAAAATGGCGACTGTAAACAAACTTGACATGACTCCTTCTCTTTCAATAAGTGAGTTTTAAGTTTTCGGGCTACTTAATATAATTCATTTGTTTAACATTATTTACAACTGTTTACAAACACACACTTTGTAAAGACTTGTCCCTACTTAGTAATGACAAAACTACTTAGTACTTGTACATTTCTTGCCATAAGCATATGATAAGGCATAGTTCTGACTTTCATAACTCTAACTTGTTTTCGGAACACCTCGGTACTCACTGTACGTTAGAGTACAATGGAGTGAAATGTAATGAAAACGTAATTTGGGTATCAGTTCTGAGACTAGATAAGGCATAACTTGAAACTTCATTTTATTTGCTAAAAATTAGAAACAGGCACCCAGTTGCATGTACATGTCCAGTACAAAGTGTCTTGAATTATGTGCTTTGAGCAGTTGTGACTAGGGCTGGGACGATACGGTCAGCAGCAGTGGCGGATCCAGGATTTGACCTTAAGGGGTGGCGTGGACTTTGTCAAGGGGTGGGGTGCACCCCCCTCCGGATCCGCTAGTGAGCAGCTGATACAATACATATTCGATAGGGACCTTGCTGATTCAATATAAATTCTATACCATACACATGTACTTGACTTAAGGTTTCAAAATATAAAAAATTGGATTTCAACAACAAAGCTAGTGCATGTTTTGGGTTGATCTATACATGTATGTAGTGCATCCAACAAATACTAGTGCTAAAGCAAAATGATCACCTGTGTAGTGTGTACCATATTTTTATTTACAAAGTTAGTTCAACATACATGTAATTAAGATCAAGCTCAATATGCCTAAGTCCTTTGCTTAATTGTATAAAAGTCAAGTGTAAATTTATAATTCCAGACGTATCTGTACAGCGTGATGACTGTATCCATATGTATCGGTTGATTTCTATATCGATAGTGTACCGATACTGACTGTATCGTCCCAGCCATAGTTGTGACCGGCTTTTTAATGTTGTCTATCGCCTTACTTTGTTCCTTGTCCATCGTCAGAATGTCTGTCGATCGTCCACATTTTCATATTGTACTCAGTATGCATATTCTTTTCTGAAGTTGTTTACTAGGTTTTGACCAAACTCCACAGAAATGATCCTTTGGTTTTCCCTTCTAAAGATGTTCATATGGTTCCAGTTTGTTGCTTAAATAGGTTACTGGCTCAGAAATCAAGTATCAACAAGTCATTTTTCTCTTCAATCATAATTGTCTGATTGTTACAGATGCTGATAAACCACCAAAGCCACTGTCTGGACAGTTTTTAAATAGAGGCTCTGGTAAATTGTTCAGAAATAAAGTCCAGCACAGTATACAAACAAATCAACAGAATATTTCAACACCGAACAATCTTGAAGACAGCTTTCATTCTAGTTCAAGTGACATTTCCTTGCCACTAGACCAGGCTGGCAGCAGTGTGGCTAACGCCAGCGAGAACACCACCAGTACACCACGCTCTGCTCCCAACTACTGCCGCCGAACTGCCAGCGCGAAGGCTCGAGTGCGTTGCAGGTCTGGGCAGCAAGGAAAAGCTAGGCCCCTTAGTGCTGGTAGCAGGCCCTCCACACACAGCCAAGATGACCCTCGCGTTGCTGTTATTGATCTCGTTAATAAAGTCATCCCTGATATATCAGACATTGAGCGGGACAGATTACTCAACTTTCATGAATCAAATCACTTAAAAGATTTTCCTTACATTGAGCCCATGCACTTTTCAAAACCACAAACAAACCACTTTGAGTTCAGCCCAGATGAAAATGAAACGAAAGTCAAAGAGGCAAAGAAGAAGGCTAAAGAGCAAAGTGACTTGAAGCCATCCATTTATGGTCTACAAAATAAACGACATTACTACGGAAGTGCGCCTGACCTTAGATGCTCTGGTTCATCTGGGGATCAGTTTCCATACAAGTATTCAGACCAATTCTCAGAGCAACAGTTCACACCACAGGTCATGGAATACAGGTAAAACTGTCTGCTGATAAAATAATTTATAAATAAACAATTTTACAGCATCATAATTAAACCTTCCTCAAACAAAGTTTAGTACATGTAGTGTGTGTACAGTCAAATTGCTTGAGCGAACACTTTTTAATAGTGACCACCTGATCACAACGACCATTACTACATTCTCCTGAACAACAATGCCATATCATTTTCCTTCAAATAAATACCACTGTGTATCATCAACTGTTGACATTGCCACTACGTCTATTATTGTCCCTGCAGGTCAACCCCGTCCACTCTGGACCCACTGCTGCCATGGTTACGGCGCGATGTGCCAGCTGAGGTGGTGGGTGTTGCTGGGAGCCAGTGTCTCGTGTTCCTGGGCCCAGCAGACTGGGACAACCTGCCGGAAGTGCCGCCTCCACCTGGGGCAGATGACGACCTGCCTTACATATGCGACTTAACCTCTCCCAAACTATGGGTAATGTACACTGGGGATTCACCTTTCACATACCAATGGGAATTTCACCTTAGCTAAACTATGGTTAATATACTGTACAATGACAGTTCTTAGAAATTTTTGTGCTCCTTTTGAACTTGAAATATTTAAGATGTTTTGTTAAATTAAAAAAAATCGCATAAATTGAAGCAAACATTGTTTTTACAAATGGGAGACTGAAAATGTTTGTTTTGCATACATAGAAATTTAGAAATTTATTTTTCTCTTTCATTAGAATCATTTACAACAATACTTTATTAATAACAACATTTATTTTCTTTTTTTTCTATGAAATTTAATGATAACTTCTTGCATTTCAGAATCCAAAGAAGCATCCTCACTACTTTGTAAGTATTAGCTCATTATGTTGATATTTGATTATAATAGGTATAGGGCTTTACAACAAAGCATTTTGAAGGCTAAAAGTAAGCATAATGTTAACTTACCTACATGTAGCTGATTGGAGAGAGGAACGGTCGGGGGTTCAAGCCCAACCTAGAGCCGCAAACTTTTATTGTAATAGGTTGATAGACATTGCACAAGGTTAGGTTTTTTGTTACCTTCACATTTTACTCATTGAAGGAATCAGTGAGTCACTTGCAGAATTAAAAGCCAAGAACTGATATGGTTAGATGGACATACATGTACCACCTTGATATGATCTGGTGGTTTAAAAATGGCTCAACCCACAACCAAACCTTATCTTTTTCAATACAAGTGAAACATTATTTTCCCTCGTTGAACTCAAACTTCTTTAGCGCTCTTGAGATTTGTTTTGTTGTGAGCCCTTGTACATTTTGCCATTTGTCTTACTGTATGGTTGTGTTACATTGTTGTGTCATCATCTGCAGTGTGCAGTGTGTTGTATCAACATTTGTATCATTATGTGTATTGTCATGTGAACCATCATGTGTATTGTCATGTGTAGCATCATGTGTATTGTCATGTGTAGCATCATGTGTATTGTCATGTGAACCATCATGTGTATTGTCATGTGTAGCATCATGTGTATTGTCATGTGTAGCATCATGTGTATTGTCATGTGTAGCATCATGTGTATTGTCATGTGTAGCATCATGTGTATTGTCACGTGTAGCATCATGTGTATTGTCATGTGTAGCATCATGTGTATAGACCGTTCCGCAACTGTCAATCATGACCATTTATAACAGTACATGTTCAATTTTAATCCAATAGATTAGGATTATATTGTCAGGTGACAATCTGACCTAGAAAACACAAAAGAAAGACCCCTTCACTAGCCTTCACAAGATCAAAGCAAATCTACCGCTTTGGGCGGAGTTTGAAAATTTGCGGAACGGTGCATTGTCATGTGTAGCATCATGTGTAGCATCATGTGTTTTGTCATGTGTAGCATCATGTGTATTGTGATGTGTAGCATCATGTGTAGCATCATGTGTATTGTCATGTGTAGCATCATGTGTATTGTGATGTGTAGCATCATGTGTTTTGTCATGTGTAGCATCATGTGTTTTGTCATGTGTAGCATCATGTGTTTTGTCATGTGTAGCATCATGTGTTTTGTCATGTGTAGCATCATGTGTTTTGTCATGTGTATCATCATGTGTATTGTCATGTGTAGCATCATGTGTTTTGTCATGTGTAGCATCATGTGTATTGTCATGTGTATTGTCATGTGTAGCATCATGTGTATTGTCATGTGTAGCATCATGTGTTTTGTCATGTGTAGCATCATGTGTATTGTCATGTGTAGCATCATGTGTTTTGTCATGTGTAGCATCATGTGTTTTGTCATGTGTAGCATTATGTGTATTGTCATGTGTAGCATTATGTGAATTGTCATGTGTAGCATCATGTGTAGCATAATGTGTATTGTCATGTGTTTTGTCATGTGTAGCATCATGTGTATTGTCATGTGTAACATCATGTGTAGCATCATGTGTTTTGTCATGTGAAGCATCATGTGTTTTGTCATGTGTAGCATCATGTGTTTTGCCATGTGAAGCATCATGTGTATTGTCATGTGTAGCATCATGTGTAGCATCATGTGTATTGCCATGTGTAGCATCATGTGTATTGTCATGTGTAGCATCATGTGTAGCATCATGTGTATTGTCATGTGTAGCATCATGTGTATTGTCATGTGTAGCATCATGTGTTTTGTCATGTGTAGCATCATGTGTATTGTCATGTGTAGCATTATGTGTATTGTCATGTGTAGCATCATGTGTTTTGTCATGTGTAGCATCATGTGTAGCATCATGTGTTTTGTCATGTGTAGCATCATGTGTAGCATTATGTGTATTGTCATGTGTAGCATCATGTGTATTGTCATGTGTAGCATCATGTGTAGCAGCATGTGTTTTGTCATGTGTAGCATCATGTGTATTGTCATGTGAAGCATCATGTGTTTTGTCATGTGTATCATCATGTGTATTGTCATGTGTAGCATTATGTGTATTGTCATGTGTAGCATCATGTGTAGCATCATGTGTCAGTATTGTCATGTGTAGCATCATGTGTTTTGTCATGCGTATTGTCATGTGTAGCATCATGTGTAGCATCATGTGTATTGTCATGTGTAGCATCATGTGTATTGTCATGTGTAACATCATGTGTTTTGTCATGTGTAGCATCATGTGTATTGCCATGTGTAGCATCATGTGTATTGTCATGTGTAGCATCATGTGTTTTGTCATGTGTAGCATCATGTGTATTGTCATGTGTAGCATCATGTGTATTGTCATGTGTAGCATCATGTGTAGCATCATGTGTATTGTCATGTGTAGCATCATGTGTTTTGTCATGCGTATTGTCATGTGTAGCATCATGTGTAGCATCATGTGTATTGTCATGTGTAGCATCATGTGTATTGTCATGTGTAGCATCATGTGTATTGTCATGTGTAGCATCATGTGTATTGTCATGTGTAGCATCATGTGTTTTGTCATGCGTATTGTCATGTGTAGCATCATGTGTTTTGTCATGCGTATTGTCATGTGTAGCATCATGTGTAGCATCATGTGTAGCATCATGTGTATTGTCATGTGTAGCATCATGTGTATTGTCATGTGTAGCATCATGTGTATTGTCATGTGTAGCATCATGTGTATCATCCAGTTTATCCTCCTGTGCTGTTGTAGAACGCCCAGCCGGTAGAGGAGTGGGTTTGCAGACACGGTCAGACGCCCATACCCGGGGAAACTCTTTCACACCACAGGTCAGCTGTGCATTTATAGCAGAAACCTCTTGATTGCTTCTTACTTATTATGTACAATGTTTGAAACATGAAACATGGTGTTTAGAGAACCAATCTTATGTTCCTGAAGGGAGGCATTCAGTAATTGAATTTAACATCTGTAGTCCTTGGTTCATATGGTTTGTCACTCCATCTCTGTTTGTTTTATTTGTTTAACTCCAAACGTTTCAGAGAAATTAACTTCCAACTTCATTATTTAAAAGACAGATCTCGTTGAGAAGAAGAGAGTGCACAAAAACCTCTGAAGACTTGCTTTTGTAATATTACTGCACTTAGATATTATACATACTGAATGTTTATTTGGAACAAATCTTCAGAAGAAGAAATATATTAACTTAAAACATTACCAGTACTGTAGTATCTATACATCTTAATGAGGAGATGTGCATTGCACAAGAACTGTAATTTTACTCGAATAATTTGAGTAATTGCCGTTTTTCATATTTAAATTCTGTGTCAAACTGCCATTGGGGATATTGGTCACTTTCTGTTTAAAAGCTCTTATCATTTTCATATATTTATATTGATCACTGGATACGTTAGGGCATTATTTTGTTTAATACATTTGCCTTTTACTGTTATCTTAACGATGTGTGTTTCAGGCCCCCCTTGCACATTCCAAGAATGAGGTCTGCTGATGTGATCAGGAAAGAAATCACTGATCTCCAGAATCTTCTCAAAGGTTAGGATTGTAAACATGACCACTGTACTAAATGGAATAAAATGAATTCACTTCCACAGACCATTTACAGCAAAGCATAGCATAACACATTACACAACTTAACATCAATAACATGTTGATTTCATGAATAAAGCATGCAAGGATTGCATTTCATTGAGTATGACTTATATTTAAAAAAACACAAAACATGTTGCATATCGTCAACACCAAGAACAACAATAACAAATAAGTAAAATGTCAACAAGCAAGATAAGTGCAACACATGTATTCACAGAGAAACACTATTGCACAATGTCAACAAGGCGGGTAACACATGAGACAGTTGGTTGTCTAGACTACTATTTGTCTCTCTTGTTTTTAGATATGTAATAACAAACATCACTTAATACTGAAAGGGAGAAAAGTGAAAATAAACAGAACAACTAAAAAAACAAATATAATAAGGGTTTATGACTTTAATTACACAATGCTTTTTGAGGTGAAGCTTTTTATGAGTACCATTTAAAGGTTGTAGTAACTTATGCAAACATAGTCTTTTAACATAATATGAGGATGTATAATACTATTATTATGTTCTTACTTTTTATACACATCACATACAATCAAACAGTGGTATTTATCTTCTACTTGATTTATGTGACATAATTCACATTTTCTATTTACACATCCACATATACTCATATGGTTAGACAAACATCTATGTATTGGCTGAGGCTGTGTTTGTCTGTGTTGGTGCAGGTGTGGGGAGTGAAGAGAGTGATTGCGGCATGGTGCGTTACCAGTCCGAAATCCAGGCATTCCGGGACGCCTTCCAGACCACCATGGACCTCGTCCCTGACAGGTGAGACTCACACCCGCAAACGTGATATGCCCGCAAACATGACATGCCCGCAAACGTTATAATGTTGCCGGCAATCATTACATGCATGTCCACGAACATGACACCCACCCAAAAATGTTACACTCATGCCCCCAAAAATGAGACTTACGCTTTCAAATGTGACACTCATGCCTCCAAAAATGAGTGTTATGCCCGCAAATGTGACACATGCATATAACTTCATATCCTGTGATTCAAAACAGTGTTAGCATAAAGCCTGGCCTTCATGGCGAGTGGTGGCAAAACATTCTAGGTTCAAGAGAATGAATTGTGACATAAAGTGATTTCTATGTTTTTTGGCTCTAAGCCTTTGAATAAAGTAGAACAGTTGTCAGTTACTGGCACAAGATTACTAGTTAGTAAGAAAAGTTAATCAAAACTAGAAAACTAGTCACAATTTGCTATATTTTATATGGTTGCTGTGATAAAAACTAGGCATTATTGATGATATTTTCCAGATTAAAAAAGAAACCAGAACCAGAGAGAGACACGGTAAGTTATCTTTTCTCAAACTTAAAAATACATTGTAATGGCTCAATTTTTGCCTATGATAACTTTGTTATTACAATACCTAATTTTTATTGCTGTTTTTTGCCATCCAATTAAAGCAATTTATTTATTTTCAAATAACTTATAATAATATTTACCACCTTCCATCTACATTGTAGCTCCAATGCTTTTTTGTATTTGGCAGTTTGGGCTGAAGCAGGTGTGTTCAGATCACGACACAAGAATTGGGGAGATCTGGGCGCGGGTCAATCAGTGTCAGACAGAGCTTGCAGACCTGGAGATAGACGCTGGCATCGCTACTGCAAGGCGCCACTTTACCCGGCCTAGGTCTGCCATATGAGACCTCGCTACTGCAAGGCGGAACTTTGCCTGGTCTAGGTCCACCGTTTGAGACATCGCTACTGCAAGACCCTCCTTTACCCGAACTAGGTCCCCTGTGTGAGACATAGGTCTGCCATATGAGACCTTGCTACTGTTAGTCGGAACTTTACCTGGTCTAGGTCCCCCGTGTGACACATTGCTACTGCATGTCGACATTTAACTCAGTCTAGGTCCCTTGTGTGACACATCGCTACTGCATGTCGGCACTTTACCCGGACTAAGTCCCCTGTGTGACACATCGCTACTGCAAGATGCTCCCTTACCCAGATTAGGCCTGCTGTGTACAACATCGCTACTGCAAAAATCCCCCTTACCCGGTCGAGGTCTGCCGTGTGAGATATCGCTACTGCAAGGCGGCACTTCGCATGACATATGTCACCTATTTGTGACATTGTTACGACACTGAAGCTGCCATTTGAGGCATCATTTTCGAAAGGTGGCACCTTACTCAGTCATGTGAGCGAATGCTACCGACACTGAATGTGGCATATAATTTTATCATAGAAAAATGCCTGCTGTTTGTTGCATGTTGAATACATGTAGAGATATTGTTGTCTTAAGCTTAGCATGGTGATGGTATGGCTAGCTAGTGACTTTGTGTTATAAGTCATACTTATGTGTTCAAAGTCAATGTTTTCCTGTCAATGTTAGAAGTCGAAGCTAGTTGTATTAAAGGACACAAGAAAACAAAGATTTACTTGTTCCTTGAATTTTCGTTTATCAAAAATAAAAACCTACCCATTCAAGATGGTTGATCAAATCTAGCTATTATTTGCCAGTCAGTTATACAGTTCTGTAAAAGATAAAATTTCCTTTTAAAAGGAATGGCTTGCCATGTTTTGAAAATGCGAAGACATTCCTTTGTGTACACACACGGTCTTACTGACAATAATAACGCAGTGACGTC
>Ga0224511_10001325_pt1 | contig 14661 bp, 3 predicted proteins | sample SF_May12_sed_USG_2_FD_169988 | JGI IMG/M metagenome (GOLD analysis project Ga0224511, IMG submission 169988) | Sediment microbial communities from San Francisco Bay, California, United States - SF_May12_sed_USGS_8_1 | ecosystem: Environmental > Aquatic > Marine > Sediment | place: USA...
TGTAAACAAAACTATTTGATATTCCAAAATGCATGAGCATCATTTATAATTTGGTTTATTTATATTAATCCAGTTTAAAGAATCAAAAATATAGTCTTACTTTGACGTTTACAACATTTTAGAAATATCAATATTTTGTTTTAAATGTTTTGTTTTCCTAGGTGTGTATTTGTATTTTGAACTTGGACTAAAATCTTCTCTATTTATCTGCATTGGGAATACATCAAGGGTATAATAATTTATATTTGAAAGATGCATGATTATTGGAAAGGACGATTGTAGACATTTCTCAAGAAATTGCGATTGTAATGTAGCCCAGGGGTAAATATGTCTTCTTTGCAATCCATAGAGATTTATTCATGCCTGCGACAACTCCTTCCGAACAATGAATTGAAGTGGACGACGCTAATAGTTTGCTTGATTTGTTCAGAGATAAATACGTAACAAATAGTAGAAAGCTAAGCATATGAGTGTGTGTGTTTTTTCTCAAAGAAATTGAAAGGCATGCGCCCAAAATTTCGTCTTTAAAACAAACATGAAAAGAAACCTCATTTTCTGTATCTCCGGAGTCTGTTTCTGATCTTTTTTATGTTAACGATAAATACAGCCACTGCCAACAGAACGTGTTGCACATACCAATGGCATAACCTGAGCAAGAGTTCGAGGTAATTTTTGGTATTTTTTCTAGGCAAACCCGCGTTAGAGTTTGAGGTTATTTTCGGTAATCAGTCCAGTCATCAATAGCTTTACCAAATGTTTACATAGTATATTGCATTGCAGATTTCCGGTACATGCATAATATCCGGTACTTACATCACAATAGTGAAAAGTTTCACGACAGACCCTGTTTGTAAGTCATGAAACCGATGTAGTCAGAGACTTATGTTTCGGTACCATACCTTCCCGCAGAGAGGAAATTACCTTGTATAATATTAGTGGTCAGCTTTAAGAATACTAGTATAACTGGAAAAGACAACAAATTATATAATTATTTTATAATTCAACTGCTTTTAAAGGTTCAAAGAATCGCATCTTCAGTAACACACGGCAAAAATAGCCCAAAATATCGATTAAGCTTCATAAAAATTGCCACTTTATTTTTGTTTACCATAAATTCAATTTGTAATGACCGTGAAAGCTTTCCATTGAGATCGATTTCAAGTGTGTTAAATGTCGTCGCTTAAAGCTACAGTGTTTATAAATGTTAATGTTAATATAAATCCTTGATGGAAATTAAACCTCTGTAGTCATTCTTACCAATTAAATATGCAAGAAAAAGATCGATGTAATATATCTGACTGAGAGCAACAGAGTGAACCCGAGTCCTCGACAAAACAGTACGAGCATATCCACAGAGCCACGACACCACACAGAGTGGCAATGGACATGAGCTTATATAGATAACTAATGAGATTTCAACGTTGGCCGTTTAGGACTTGATCAGTTAAGATATAATTTACAATGAAACATTAATAATAATACATATAATATAATAATACATTTAATAACGACATCTCTAAATGGTCATTTGTTTGACACAGACAAAACTTGTCTGCGTATAACAAGTACATGGAATTAATAACCTATCAAATATATTATGTTTAACTACGTTTCTACCATTCATAAAACCAACAAGGAGAATATGTAAAAGAGCACAAAACAGGTACAAGTTAGATTTTATGGCTGTTTATTAATACATGTACAGTTTTTCGCCAGAGTGTGTTTGAAACCCAAGAAGTACACATTTCGTTTAACCAATGATAATGCTGACCACACCTTGCACAAATATATTTACATTTCTCAGAGGCTGCGCCAAAAAACAAAATGTACAGCAGTCTTGAAATTATATCAATAGCAATTTTCATATACTGACAGGCAAGTACTAAGGCTAACAACTGGGCAAGATGACAATAAACATATACATGTATATCGTATACTTTCATATTCAGATGATGAATTCCCTAAAACAGAAGTAATATATTCAGCCTTGTGTTACTTTTGATTGAATAAGAATTATCTGTGGGAAAAGAAATCGAAATCGCAACGCCGTGTGCCATACTATGTGCCATTAAAATGGTCTCGTGGGCATCATTTGTATATCCTCGTTCTTGATGAATGCAAACTTGATGTTATTTTATTCTAGACGCAACAATTTCTTTCAGCGTTGCGTTTAAATATCAACGGAATATTGATATATATAATTTCCCGGAAACCACGTAAATAGTTGCATTTAAGAGAGCCCTGCTGTTAACGTATCTTTTACATAGTTTGTTGTTATGAATAAAGTATTGATAACAATAAAATTCAGTAGTTTGACGATGATAATTGTCTAGTTGAATAGAAAGAATGAAAGAATAAAAAAACATTGTTTAAGCAGCATTTGACACACAAACTTATAAAATTCATTGTGAAAACAAAATGTCTATTGTTGCCTGTGTTTCTGTAAATGACCAAGCATTTCCAGCTTAAGTACTTAGTATCAAATCTTAATAGTAGGCTAATATGTGACTAGTATCCCTATTCTTCGTTCAAAAAACCAAAATCCAAAAACAGTTGCTAAATAAATAATCAGGTTCCGACACACTTCAAGTGATAATTAAAGAAACCTGTAAATATCTGTTAAGTTTGTTTTAATCCTCACAAGGCTAAATAATTTTTCAGGTCACCCCGTACTACATCATTGTGTAGTTATATTTTTCTGGTCCTCAGGGATCGTGGATTGTACAACTATGTGGTTTACATTTGAAAATGGAGTTCCGCTAATGCACTAGGGGGCGTTCGTGGTGTGGCATCATTCATTACCACTGATGAACAGAAACAATAAAACCGAGGCTGCTGTTTCCTCATGCAGGCTATGCTTTCTGGGGATTTTCCCTTTCCCTTTCATCAGTTTTTTATGAATAAGTAATCGCCACATAATATAGCGGGAATCACAGACGAAAGCGACATGAAATGTTACAAATGCCTCTCCAAACCCAGTGAAGGAGTTCTATGTTGTGTTCAGTAATGAGACCAGACATCTATGCTCGTTTCATCAAAGGACTGGCAAAGGCTTACACACTCTGGCTTTCCTATAGCCAGATGTTTGTTCCGAAAACAATTCTTCTGTGCAAGAAGTCAGCATATTCGTATGACCTTCTTCCACAAATCTAGTAGATGACAGTGATATCATTATCTTTACTATTTGCAATAATAATTATTTTTACAGTGGTTTCCATGCATGGAAACAGAAACAAAAACAGGCCGGTAGTCGTGTTTTCAGCTAAATAACTAAGGATACAACATTCAATTTCCCCAGCTTTTCAAGAACTATATTTTATTCTAAACTGTAGAATTGTAAACAAGTGGCACATAGGTTAACTCCAGCAAATGAAACAAAGTGGAATATTTACATTTGCTTATTATTGTACGCAGTCAATGTGACTGTTATTTGTAATAACCCATGGAAGTCACTCCACGATAAACAATAACGAAATGTTGAATCGCTGTCTTTTAATGAAAATTACCGTTAGACATCTTATTGTTAATATCTCCTGAAATATTATATATTAAGAGTCGACAACCATATCGATAAACGCAGAAAATATCAGGATTTATACCAATGTCTCGAGCGCAACACGGACAACGGTTTGAGAATTGAACTTAAGATGGAACTCCGCCTGAGGGATTGTAGTGAATATGCGGACGAAAACTACTTATCAATCTCTAGATGGACAAATTCAGAATTTTAATGTGTATAATGTTTCGTTTTTGTAATTGACAAATGTTTTGTTTTATTTTATTGTTTTAACATATAAAGGTCACTGAATGAACTAGTTAGTATCACAAAAACGCAAATTCCAGAGAAATTTCGGCTCGCACTTTCTTCTGTTGTGTTTAAGTTACGCTTCATCAATTGATAACAAATAATCTTCCTTGCAAAGTCGACAATAGATAATCCCCGAGATTTCCCATAGCGCTAACAAAATGCATTAATTGAAAGTTTTTATTAACCACGAAATGGCACAGGGACAGCTTTATCGCCATAGAGTGCTTTAATAATGCATTTGTGTTACACTCTATGTACTGGAAATGGTGACGATGATCTTAAAAACGTACTACGAGGGCTGTTCAATATATAATGAGACTGTGCTCATAACTTTTACCTTTTACAAAGTACAAAGACACAAATATTATAAACATTCAGATCAATCATTTTTGTAGTAGACCTCCAATAATAGACAGTTTCATCAAACGGTTATGAAATGGCAGTCACTTGACCTTGAGGCAAAATGGCTTATGCAAAATACTTTTGAAAGTCCTTCAACGAATGAAGGAGATATGGAGCTGACATGAAAAGCAGGCTCAAACATTAGATTTTATGTGTGACTTTGACCTTAATGCCAAAATAGCTGACTTATGCCTTCTGCACATTCAAGTCAAGTCAAGTAAATTTTATTTACAAAAACGGTGCACATAACAATATAACATAAGCTCTAAGGAGCTTTTAAAACCGACTTACAATTAAGATTACTGTAATAAGAGGGTTGTTAGCACATAAGAGCATATACATACACATAAAAGCAAGACATATAAAAACAAGACATATAATCATTAGCACCACATAGCGCATACGGACTATAGTATAAATGACACACAAGAGTCCACAAGAATCAAAATACAAGCATAGGTACTGCAGTTTGCTAAGATGCATAGAAAAAATAAGAACATATTGTCAAGCAATCACAAGTTTAGCTGGCAATCATGCATCACATACTCATAAAAACCGGTGTCACAAGCAAGCATAACAATTAATGTTTCCTAGCAACTAAAAAAAAGCATAAAATAGGTAACATAAGCATACATTACAAATAATGGTGCATAGCAATTAAGATAAGCCTCAACAGGTGTCACAAGCAAGCATTTTGAATAATGGTACATTGCAACTAAAATAAGCCTAAAACAGGTATCACAAGCAAAAATATAAAACTGAACTAAAACAGAGGCGAGAGAACAGGTATCACAGGAAAGCAAACTAAAAGAACTGGTACATAGCAGACAGTTATAATAACTCAAGCACAGGAATTCAAGCGGGAGTTCAAAAACACATTGACTCAGTTAGCAAATCATATATGCCACGTTCTATGCAAGTCCTTGAAAGAGTTTGGGAGATATGGAGCGGTCACGAAACGCAGGCTTAACCATTTGACCTTTAAGAGTGATCTTGACCTTGAGACAAAATGGCGTATACATGCCTTCTGCACAGTGTCTTGGTGAGCAAATCATTTAGGCCAAGACTTTTGAAAGTCATTCAAAGAATGAAGGAGATATGGAGATGACATGAAAAGCAGACTCAAATCTTCAGGTGTGACCTTGACCTTGAGACAAAATGGCTGTACCTTTTTACATCATCTTAGTGAGCTGAACAGTTGAGCAAAATTTATTAAAAACCCTTCAAAGAATGTGGGAGATATGGGGCTGGCACTTTACAGACGGATGGACGGACGGACGGACGGAAATGCAAACACTGGTTGATAGCTTGTCCAAGGTTATGCATTCATATTTTCACACGGAAAATTTGGCTATATAACACTCTTTTACAATTGCAATCGGATGCACCTAAAGTATTATATACATAGGGTTTATTACGTATTTGGTAGCTAACAGTGTGTAATAATAAATACGAGTAGTATAACATTTGCGTTGCATTAAAACAAATACGAAATTCTAAATGACGCGAATATTCCTCTTCTGTTATAAGATGATATTAGTCCTCCAGAACCACTAGTTTTAATAAAATAAAGCGCAAACAGGTTGTACATTGTTAGAATTGTAGGTTAGCCAGTATTTAAGCTGAGATACCGTATACAAAAGTTCTTGATATAAGTTAATGCATGTAAATCATTTGAATTTTAACTTCCTCTTATTTATTTAGTTTAAAGAGTAAAACATATCTGACTTGACGTTTACAACATTTAATCGGAATAGATATTCCCTGTCCCTACATATATCGTTTACTGGATTTGATTACTATAGTTATTTGTTAGAAGTGTCTGGGAATGCAAATCAAATTCCACCATTTAAATTTGACATGCCTGCTTATATTAATGGATGAGTGTAAAATGTTTTCAAGAAGTTTGTAATGTAACCAAGAGATAAATTAGTATCTTTGCTAGCCAAAGATACTTATAAATGTATGTGGCATAACGAATTAACGATGCTAATAGTTTGCTTCATTTGTTAAGAAGTGAACACGTTACACATATAATGCATCATTGTATTGCGCTCTCTGCAATAAAAGTATGTGTGATGCAGACTACTCTGCTACGAATTATTTTAACACTTATTAAAGATAAAATAGAAAACATTTGGAGTCTCTATTTAAACAATATAAAACACAAAAAACGCCTTTAAAACAGTCATGATAGAAACCTCATTTCCTGTTTCTCCGGAGTCTGTAAATTGTTACTGGTCTCTATTTAGGTTAACGAGAAATACAGCGAGTGCCAACAGAACGTGTTGCACATATCAATGGAACAACCTGTGGAAGAGTTCGAGGTTATTTTCGGTATTTTTTTCTAGTCAGTAGCTTTACCAAGTGTTTACATTGTTAAGAGAAAAGTTGTTTACGTTCAATGTATTTTATTCTTTATGTACATTACAATGTTCCGAGGCAAAGCCCGATTCGTATTATAAAATGGAGATTATCCAAACAATGTGGACAAAGCAGACTGTTCCAATTAAAAAAGTCTTAAAAGCATTGTTTATAAGTCAAAACCTCGTTAAAACACTGCAATATGATATTTTTGAGAGACAAAAAATAGCATTGCCTGTTTGACAAGTTGTCTAGAAAGTATGACTATTAGTTTGCACATGTAGAAAGTTCTTTGTCTGTTTAAACAATATTCTATGTGTACCAAGAGCAGTTTCGGGCTAAAGTAAATAACATTCAAAATCAATCAAATAAATGTTTAACTACTTTTTGTCATAAAACATCAAGAAAAATATAATGAATTAGAAACATAATATATGAGTATTATGTTATATTACAGAGCAATTTAATTAAAGACAACTTTTCGTCAGAGTGTGTTTGATACCATCGTCGGTTATCCCTCGTTACATTACTCCGCTATGCTGCGTTATGTACCGTTGACCATTTGATTAGGAAAATCTCGTAATCTTGAATAATTAATGAGGCAGTTTCATTGGTTCCACAAGGAAACCACTGCGGAAAACTAGCCAATGAAATAACGTTTTATATCTAAGGTTGGGTTTACCATTCAAAACATGTGCGTCGGTTTCTATTTTAAGTAAGACAATCCCAGTATGATTTCATTGCGATTGAAGAGTATTTTATTGTAACATGCGATTTCATAGGAAGAAGATTGGTCTCCCCTGCCTTATAAATATTCCTGAAAACGAAATTTTGCCAGTCAAATTTCCCACGGTACGTATGGTGTGTAACGGAAGAAAGTACTGTGGTTGCCGACGATGGTTTGACACCTACAACAGTTCGTTCTCTTGTTGTCCAAGCTGACATCATATTACACAAATATGATTTACATTTCTCTCAAACTATGTCAAACTAAAATGAATAGCCTTCTAAATATATTCCCCATAACAGAAGTAATATTTTAGTTGTGTGTTACATGTAACTGAAAAACAATTATCTGTGGGAATGCAAATCGAAATCGCAACGCCGTGTGCCTTACTTTGGGCCATAAACATGGTCTCTTGGGTATCATTGGTATATCCTAGTTCTTGATAAATGCGAAAGTGGTGTTTATATTATCATGTATTATTTTATGCAAGACGCAACAATTTCATTCGTTCTATACAAACTAGCGGTTTAAATTGATGTATAAATAATCTGGTAACGAGACACTTCAAGTCGTAATTAAAGAATCATATAAAAGTCGGAGAAGTGCTTTAAAATGTCCCTAATGCTTAAACATACTTGTACTGTGGTTTCTTTTCCTTGTGCGAGTCTTATAAACAATCGATGATGTCGCATCTAGGGTTCATGTTTGTGTATGTTATATATATAGTATATAAATGTAAGTATAGTATACTATGTATTGTGGTGAATGAAGATGTCGGAGAAAAAGGGACAGTCATACGGAAAAAGTAGTCTCGGATTTTTTGCATGGAAAGCGGATCAAAAGCAGGCCAGTATGTGGTACAATTTGGTTATGTTAAGAGCAACAAAAATGGTTGTGTTAAAAGCAACAAAACCATGCCCTTATATGCCTGTTCTACTTTTTTATATTATTTACTGCCTATTCATATTTTTTTTAATTAAGTCCATAATGACAGTCATTTTACCTATCATTTTCACCTACCATCATAGATATTTAGTTATTTATTACGTTTCGTTTAGGAAAAGGGCACAAAGCCATTGTTTTAATGTATTGTTTTAAACCTAAAGAGGCCAGAGAATAAACTTTTATCACAAACACGCACTTTGTCTGCTGTGTTTAAGTAGCGCTTCCTCAATTGATATTCAATAATCTTTGTAACAAAGTCGACAATAGATTTTCTCTGAGAATTCCTTTTGCGCCAAGCAAACACACCAATGGAAAGATTTATTAACCACTAAAAACCCCTGAAACAGGTTTATTTATTGTCATTGATAACAATGATATTAAAAAGTACAGAACAAAACGCCGAGAACAAAAAATATCTGACTTTATATACCTTTCAGAAATATAAACAAACGTATTAACGTTATACGCGTTTGTCGAGTAAAAGAAATTGAACCGAATTTTCGGCGCTTTGTGAATACTAAATGACCTGAATCGTGCATTTAAATCGTTAGCCAAGTTTATTTTCCTTTACTCTGTGAACTTTACTCTTTACTCTTCACTGTGTACTTTATTCATAATCGTAATTTGTAAAACTGATATGAGGATGTATGCATGCTTATTATTTTATTTAAATTTCCGTTTACAATTGCAATATTATTCAAATGAAATTTCAAACATAAACGATTACAATAAATGATCATTTGATTTATTTACATAAACCAATGATGAGCATATCGCTCCGCACACTGTTAATGCTTTCCAGACCACAGGTTACAGGTGGGAATATAAATAATACATAAAATATCTATCCAGTGCTGTCCATGTAAGTACGGAAACATATGAAACTTCAGTCTGTGAATTAGTATATAAGCCCGAAGCCCGAGTCGAGTAAACGGCCCGACGGTCGATAAGAATTGTATACGAATTAGCCCGACCGGTCGATTTAAATTTTGGAGTAAAATTGTAAACAAAGAAACAAATAAACAGAAATACTCATTATTTGTTCGTAAAAACACAACCAAAATTGAAATTTGTGAAACTCAACACATTTTCTAAAATGAATTGTATGAGTTATGACCACAAAACATTGGGCTATTTAAATTTTAGTCGGGCAATAGAAAATTCTACTTGAATAGCCTGAAGGGCTATAGTCGAAAATTACTTGACGCGCAGACTGTATGAAACACTTATCTAAACGAAAGGTATAGTACCTTGAACAATGCTAATTGTCCCCATAATTCCTTGTCTGTGGCAACTGAACTGTCAAAAGGCGCTAGCAATTACAGTTCCGTGATAATTAAACACGTCTAGTCGTATTCTGATGAATAAATTAAAATCCTTTCCTGTCTGAGGCGGTATTTAATCATGTTTTTCAAGTATAGTTGTATATGGATGTGTGTTCCAAAATGTTTTGCGCATTTACACAAATTGTTTGATGGCGTGCTTGTTTTTGCAATACATTCAATATTTTATATGATCGTTATATTTGCATGTGCATTTGTCTTCTTTGTAGAATACATTTAATATACGATCTGTAGAAAACAAATACATGTAAACGTTTTACAACAATAATTAATCTTTAATCAGCTAAGTATAATATTGATGCATTTTAAGCCAACTTTACAGTATGACATAAAATATTTCATTGACACTTGACGTTTCTTATATAATAAATCAAGAAACAAACAGAGATTTTCTATAATATAATGATTTTTTTCAAACTCGTATGAAACATTTTTTATTTATTCTTTACAAATATTGTGAAAATGATAACTTCTTGTCCGAAGTTTTGCATATGAATGTCCACACGTTTAGCCTAACGATACCACATAGTTCGAACATGTATGGAAACAATATTACACTCTTTATCAACCGTATTCCGAGTTTTATTTAAGTTTTTCTTTATTATAATTGCTTATTACGTAACTTTTTTTATAAATACGACAGCGGTAATAAATTTACATTGCTTTTAGCTGCGAACGTAATTTCATTGACGGACAAATAAGAAAGATGTGCTAAAGACGGATCGTCTTATTTATTTTTCTTGTGTCTAATTTTGGCACAATATTGACTTCAGATTAACAACGTCAAAATGGTTTTATTATCGTACATTGTCAGAACGTATTGGCATACCAGAACTCGTTGAAAAACCAAAATTACCATTTATTTTCTTAACTTCATATTTTATATTAAACATCTCCTATGCGAAGTGCAAACTGTATTGCGACTGCTTTCTCACATGGTTCCGCTGTTTTGGTTGGCAAACGGAACCAAACTTAGCACTTCGTCTTGTATCATTGTATCAACCATCACAGAGACAGTTTGTTGTTCCCAGTGGAGCCTTGCAAACCTTGCACATAGCACAAAAGCAACCGAAATCAAGGATTTCTTTTGTGTATAAACACCAATCCATCAATCAGAATACAACACATTTCCTTGATAAATCTACAATATATCATCTCAAAGATTTCCCATAGCGCTAACCAAATACATTTATTGAAAGGTTTTTTATTGTTAACCACAAAATGGCATAGGAACTGATTTCTGGTATGAATGTTCTAGACATTTTCAACCGTGATATGCACGAACTTACTTAAGTTACTTAAACTCGTTTGTTACGATACTGTTCAAGTAATAAAATTCATAGACTTGATAGAAAATGCATTCTGTGTAGTTTTAATGATCTTGAAGATGAATTCCACTTTGTTCTAATGTGTCGTTTCTATATAGTGGCTTAAGATCACACTTTATATCCTAAAAATGACAAAAGCCATTATATGAAGTCTTAAACCTATACAGAATGTGCGCACGATGTTTTAATAAGATCATGTTGTCACGGTGATTCATCGATTTGTTTCTTTGAGTATAAAAACGAGTTTGTAAGGGCGATGCTTTCATTTAGCGTTTTTGCGGACTGTTCTTTCAAAAGCTTTCTGTAACCAAAGAGTCATTTTTGTTATTCTGGCACATTGTAATTGTCATGTTTTTTCTAAATTACTTATTTCTGTTAAATTAAAACGCAACAATCCTTGAGTGGCCAAAAAAGACATAAATTGACGCTATGTGAAAAAATACCATTTGAATGTTACATTAAAAATACAAAACAAATATATTTTAGCAAAAGTTAAACAACAACGTATCTGTATTTAAGCACATATGAGAAAAGATCAATTGTAAACAAAGAAATACTAAGGTCAGTCAACATTTAAGCACGGGTAATTATATTTATGTCAATTAACGTTTTAACGTTTTATGTGTTTATTTAGGGGTCTGGGTTACAAAAATCATTAGTAGTTTTAATTCTAGATTTTCACGAGTGACTGAAACATGTTTCATTTTAACAAAAACAAACCAACAATTATTTCCAAGCTCACTTCAAATGAACATTTGGAAATAGAAACATTCAATATCCACTTTTTGTCAGCATGTAAAACGCAACAAAATAATTTAAGGTTTTTAATGACAGTCAGAGACGATACCAAACGGGAAAAGACAGTCACACCATATATTATATTTGTAATTGTATGACGTCATTTTCAAAATCAACATCGGCAATTAACGAATGTTAATGTGGTAATGATTTTCATGTGTATGTTATAGTTAATTTATTACGACTTTATGCAAAATAAATGTAAGCGAGCAAAGCGAGCCAAACATTTATGTATACAATTTTAATAAGTGAACTATAACCGGCCTTCACTTCACCCCCTCATTTTCATTATTCTTCAATGTCTGTATAACTGCGACAATTTGATGAGGTATGACACCACTAGGCGAGATTGTATTGAGTGCTGGTTGGCCGGGCGATTCCATTCTACAGACACCCATGATAACTTAGTACATTGACCCACTGAATTATTTATGGATATTGAGGTAGTTATGAACCAATATTATTACGAAATAAATCGGTACTTAATTTAAACAAGTTATGTGCTCTGATTTGCTCTTAAAATAGGTAAACGTTCAATGCAATGAGAATGAAACCTCCCTTTCCCGCGTGAACTTCTTTATTGAAACCACGCGTTATGTGCACCGCCTAGGTTTAGTTGCGTTCCGTATAGCAACAAAAACTACACTTATTATTGTTTCCAATTATAAAAAGTAAAGCAGGTCAAAAGAACATTATGTTGCATGAGTACAAAAGAACAGGATTTTGCCTACTCTATACCCTCTTTATAAAGACACTCGTATTTGTAACACAAAATATAAATAAATTGACCAACATACCTAAATCCTTCACTTTAAACGAAGAAAACTACGGCTCGTAGTCAAATTTTTATAAACAATGTCGATATGTTTTTCAGCATGTTAAGTCTTTTTCTTATCGTTAGATCATAAGTACTTCTCATTTTCACGTACTAACTGTCTCAAATAGACTTGAATTCCACTCCTAAAAATGATATGAGTTATAAACGTACTTTGGAAAATGGAAACACAAGAGTGCACTCCGTTATTTCGCCAGTTAAATACTACTTTAGTTAACTCCCTTCGAGAAACGTTTTCCCTCCTGTTATATAATAACGAAGAGAACGGTATTTGGGTGTAAGATGTCGTTTTGTATTCAAAGTAAATAAATTAACGATGCACTCATTTATTAAACTTTCTTTGAAGTATTTTGTTTTCAGAAGCAAAATTTACAAATTTTTCACAGATGTGTGTACTATCTTCGCAATTTTGACGGAAAAGTGTTGTATTCATTTCAAGCTTATTTTCAAGGTATAAGAGGAATTTTATCGAACTGCATTCTCCCTTTTTCAAGAAAATGCATAAACTTAAAAAAATAATAATGAAAATACAAAATCCCCTTACCGTTTCCTCCCATATTTACATCCCGAGAACAGTAACGGAAGATGCTCGGGAACAATTTTAACAAGAAACACTTGTGTGACTGTTCAAGTGATTGGAGAGGTTGTCTTAGTTAAAACCGAAAATACGTATATTCTTTGTAAAAGAAAAAGAACAAGAAATGTATTTTAAAAAGACAATCAGCGGAGTTTGTACATTTGGATTTATTTTTAATCCGATTCGTACAAGTTTACATGAAGTTGAAAGGTACCAATAAACACTAGAGGTGAAACCACCTCACCACATGGAGTCAAGAGATGCATAGATCCCACACGATTGGACTCTGGATGTTGTGAAATGCGGGTTTTCACAACAACCTGAGGTCAACCTATCTCTCCCCGCTCAGGCGAGCTAATAACACACAAAATAAGAACTGTATGAACATTATTTGAAAGATCTTTCAATGAAAACCCAACGACATAAAGGTATAAGGTATACTGTAAAATTTTGAAAATAAGTGCACATGCTTATAATAAAATTAGTAGCTGAAATATGCGCCTATTTTCCATATGCGCTTATACTTTCGGTACATATGCATCTATTTTCTATATGCGCTTATACTGAGACATAAAATTATTAACAAAAATGGGTGTAAAAAAATGGCAAATATACTCATATTTTCTAAATACTCATGTAACAATGGTAAAATATGCGTTTATGTGGTACTTTGTTTGTTAACAGGTGACATGTGCGCTTATAAAATAATGCTTTTTTCTAGAAAATAGAAAGAAAGAAAAGAAAAGAATAATATGCGCCTATATTCCGTATGCGCTGACATTTTGATATGCGCTTATTTTCGAAGTTTTACAGTATTTCAGAAGTTAGCACGCTGGTTTATTTTTTATTATTTTATTTATTAGTTTATTTATTTACTCAATGTCATTTGACCTTGATGAAATCGACCATTTATGATTCTTAACATGGTTAAATCTTTGTTATCTAAACCACCAGCTGACTGTCTTCAAGATGGGGCAGAAATGTGTGGCCGCTTAACAACTACACACAAAATAATCCTCTATGTAACCACAAAAAAGAATCATCCAAACATTTTCTTAATAAAGGGAAATACAACTGATTTCCTTAAAAATACATATTAATTTGACTAAAAGGCGAAGTTTTCATAAAAAATCTAGTACGCGTATTAATTTGGTCCCTTCAAAATCACCTGTTAAGCCCGAAAGATTCCAACATATTTTAGGCCAGTCGTTTAAATTTATTAAATTAATTTCTTGTTGTTATGCGATTTTTTGTGGCATTTTAAAAATGGGCGATTTATAACTATCGCGTTTAATGTTAAGTTTCATACTTAAACATCATAAAATGCAGTTTTGCCCTTCTTAATTATTTCTAATAGATCTTTCTGATGGTGCAGATTGGAAGGACATAGCTCATAACAATATTTATTGCACTGTCTTATGTTCATTGCGCTACCAAATATCGACCAATAAAATGCTAGTTTTCAATCTTCCCGCTGAATATTTATGTTTTGGTGCAGCATTCCATTGGTCTAAGCTTCTACAAATCAAGGTCA
>Ga0224511_10001326_pt1 | contig 14659 bp, 13 predicted proteins | sample SF_May12_sed_USG_2_FD_169988 | JGI IMG/M metagenome (GOLD analysis project Ga0224511, IMG submission 169988) | Sediment microbial communities from San Francisco Bay, California, United States - SF_May12_sed_USGS_8_1 | ecosystem: Environmental > Aquatic > Marine > Sediment | place: USA...
CTTTTTCCTTGATTATTTTTAAAATTGAAAAAAATTATTTTAATTTTTTTTTCGCTCGCTCGCACCTTTTTTTTTGGAGAAAATCCGTAGAACTAATGATCAATTTGGTGTGGCCTAAGTATTGATTTCAAAAACCCGCGACTGTCGAATCCCACTGTAATTCCAATCAACTCCCAGTTTTTATCAATTAACAATATACTATGACCTTATATTCAATTGATTTTTGAATAGCCTGCGCTTAAATCCGCATAAACATGTTAAGTGCATAAAATCAATCATTAGATCTACAAATCGACTGTTGAATGCTAGAAAGAGCTATAAGCAAATATGATATATAAGCAGTTTGCCTTTTCTAGCTTTCAACAGTTGTTTTTTGTAAACTTTACAAAAATTACAATCATGTTTATTCTGTTCATATTTGGTAATCTTATCTGCTGATGTAGAATTGTGCCACGAGACTAAAGCGTGGTAGAACCAAGGTTGGACATGTTATCTCCGTATCGTTCCACTTTACGAAAACTTACACTGTGTTAGTGCATGTTCTGATGCTACAGTGTTTGGGGACACATCATTATGACTCAACGCTTGCTTTTGGGAGGCCCGTTCGATTGTAATATGCGGGCATGGTTGAAAGGTGGTTATTGAGCAATTTCAGAATGCTTTATTATACCTAAAAGGGACTTTACTGTGATTTGGCCTACATGTAGTGTCACAATAAATGTGTATATATTTAAATAACCGATTTGTTTAGTGCATTTAAACCACGTAAATGATACCTTGGCACGTGTTTGATAGAGTGACAGTGCATTGATATCCATAATTTATTCCTCTACTTTCTTAAGCGTTGCAACGGTTTTTATTGTGTGTTTCCTTTAGTGAAACAAAACAAAAATTGCAAATAATAAAAGGTTGGACCACGGTCTTGACGGTTCTTATTGTAACAATGGTTAACTGTATCAAATAAACTTTATAATGTAGCCGCCTTTATTGTTTTTAAAGAGCGGGTGTACGATCTTTTTATCATGTGTTTTCTACATGATCCTACATAACTATTGACATGGTCGTATACCGTCCGTTTAAAACTTTGGACTATTTATATAATATATATTACGATACCTTTAATATTTTAAGAAATAAAAATCATCTTTGAAATTATACAGGCCTGTGTGAACTAAACATATTAGATTTAACATTCTGCAGTTGAAAGTAGTGATTGTAAATTTCCATTCATTACGACGGTTTGATGATTTAGTTTGGCAGATATGAATTCCTTTTAATAAACATGTGAAAATTATATATATTTTCGTAATGTTTACAAAGTCTAAAACAAAAAATAGTAAAGAAAACGCGTGTCTTAAATGGAAATCATTTTATTGCGAAGTTAACACACGTTATTAGGAAAAATGATTATTTAAAAAAATATTTGCATTTTTATGGTAATGAAGAGGCGGGCCTCTTTATGTTATATAACTGGTGCCATAAAAGACGTTACTTTGCCTGTCACCTGTCCTTCTTATCATACACGCCGACAAGCTGGTAAGTGAAATCAGATTAATTTTATGTTGTTAGCACGATTCATAATAGTACAATAGATTATACGTAGATATACTAATACTTATGGAAACTGTTCACTAAAACTTATGAAAATAGTACACTAACAGAAAAATTGTATTCTTTAAATTAAAGTGACACATGTGCACATAAACATAACTTTTCTAATAGTAACAGTACCAAAATGTATGTAAATTCAGCATGACAAATAGATCATATTAACAGGGAAAACAGAAAAAGATCACAAATTATTGACATTCACATCACATTTACATAATTGTGTAAACTCTCAAAAATCACGTGTGCGATATTAACGGTGACATGCCTTTACAAATACATTTTGAAAAAAAAGCACACACCAGTGATAATTTTTCGTTTCAAAACAATGGGATAAAAAAGTGCACATGTTGGAAAACAATGGGTTTTTTTATGGAAAACAATGGTTTTTTTTTAAAAAAAAGCAATGGTTTTGACACGACTTTACACATGATTTATTTTGATTATAATGCATAATTATGCATTTTATCAAAATAAAAACTATTCATGTTTAAATAAAATTTCTTTTTTCCCAGAAATGTGCGTGAAAAACGCAAAACGCAGACCAAAAATTATCACTGGCACACACACAACAACACAAAAAGCCGTTATGTTTACATTATAGATCTACGAGATTTGAACGCAAATTATACATTATGTTAATGCTCATATGCATTATCACATTCGGCAATTAACAAACGTGTACCCTTTATATGTGCACCGATTAAGTATGCATATAATTACGTAACCTTTAACAACGTGTAATGCGAACAATTTACAAGTAAGAAATTACACAGTAAATTGTAGTACTTTACAGCCATATATATCATATATCAACACTAATTTTGTAGTTTATGCATGCGCTTGAATTATCAAACATTTTTAAATAAAGCACTAAAATGTGTGATGTCTAATCTATGTACTATTGCAGAGTCATGTTGATCCCTGTGGCCGCCATATTTGTACTCGCGTCAGTCGTCAGTGCCGCGCCAAGGTTCGTTTTTGAGTATACACCTCTCAAAATATATTTAAATGTTACCTTTAAGTGTATAAAAAGTGTATGGCAATCAGCAAAAGTAATGTAATACTACAACTATGCATAGATCCATTGCTGGCCATAATCCCTATAATCTATTTTACATAACAAAATATTACAGTAAGGATTTCAACACATCATATTGCTAACAATATGACACATGGCAATGTTTGTGGTTAGATCTATTGTTATTCAAATCAATGGTCAGGTGTATGGATCTGTCAATGCACCGTTCCGAAAAATATTAAACTCCGCCTAATGCGGTAGATTTGCTTTGATCTTGTGAAGGCTTGTGCATGGGTCTTTCTTGTGTTTTCTAGGTCAGATTGTCACCTGACACTATAATCCTAATCTATTGGATTAAAATTGACCATGTACTGTTATAAATGATCTTGATTGACAGTTGCGAAACGGTCCATTGCACGCTAACTGGGGGTTGTGGAGTTCACCCTATGTTAATCTGAAGGCATAGCTTGGGGTCTGATGATAAGCTACGCGTGACAAAAACAAACGACACTTAAAATCAGTGTATTTAAGAAAGTCAAAATAAACGGCATCTCGAATTCATTTTTATCCCACATATAACATATAATGGAATAAATTGTGTTTAAAACAAAACACTTTGTTTTTCAATTGACAGCGTGGAGCGAAGATTCTTGCTGGAAGGCAACTGCACGTGGGGTGATGTTATCTGCAACCTCAGTGAGTGTCTGGCATATATTTAAAACGGACAGAATAGAAATCACCATTTACCATGACTATTCTTTTATTAATGTTATCGTAAACAATTTCAATTAATTAACACCTGTAAATGTATTCGGTTTTATACAGTATGCACGACCGCACGGTCCAGATTGGTTGTATACTATTCGGAGTTAAATTAAAAGGATAAACTAATATGACACAAAAATGTGGATCCTTTTCAGACAATGTTGTCAGCATCGAGACATTGAAGGCTGACGTTCAGATGATCCTTGACGTACTGGGAAGTGACCCGACTGAGCATGCGTGCGAGGCGGAGGTGCATAAACTCTTCGGCAACAACATTCTGACTCACTCCGCCCCTCTGCTCTGTCACTCGTAAGTGTAAACATTGTTAAACAGCGCCCAAGATCTAGTGTATGTTTGAAATAATTTATGACACGATCAACGTATGTTTTGTGGCACTCGTGAAGTGTACTATGGCATTTGTTGTTTTACAGAGTTTAGGACTGGATGTGATTATATTATTGAACTTTTAAACATTAGATTGCTCCCTCTACTTTGCCAATCGTAAATGTTTAAAGTTTCGTTATAAGGAACAACAAGTATTGCAATGCAAGTACCATTAACGCATTAAACAAAACATGCGCTTCGACTGTATATCAACTGTTTCAATATACGCAATTAAAACAAAACAAACAATAAGATAAAACGCACAGGAGTACGATTTCGCCATAATAATTCTGAGAAAAAGAGTCTTCAAGAAGCATAGCTTGCATGCGGAAAAAGCAGCCTCATGTATTCAAAGCTGTCCGTCAATGGCACTTAAATATGTCACACCATGAACGCCCATTTAGCGTATGAGCAAAACTTTTTGTAAACCAAATCAACATACAGTCCATGATCCCAGAGGACCAGAAAAATATAACTACACAACGATGCAGCATGGGGCGACATTTTAAATCCCCCACACAAGAACTAAGACACATTCACAATTTTTCTATTACAGTTTCCAGGCAGTGGTGCAAACGTTCCACCTGGTGCCCCAGACAACCACAACCGCAGCAGCCGCGTACGACCTTTTTATCTTTTGTCACAGAATACGAATTTTATATAAAAAAACTACTTTACGTGTTTACAATTTTTTTTAAATAACAAATTGAATGTTAAAATCTAAAGAACATGTTATTTAGACTAGGCCAATAAAATAATCATGTACAATTTAAAATGTATAGATTTAAAGAAGCGCTTAAATACAATTGGTACTCATTACGCGCTATCGTGCAAACTTTGTTTATTTGTAAGTTATAGTTTCCAACCTATTCTTATATTTATGAGGTAATATATCGGTCACACTCAGTCCACAAAACCAGAATGGCCTTGAACCATTGACACGCAGGCAAACTAAATTCGTCTTATACATACGTGTGGATATTCTGTATTGTTCTTTGAACAGCCTGAAGCGGAGGTTCATCTTGGACAGCAACTGCACGTGGAGCGATGTTATCTGCAACCTCAGTGAGTGTCGGAAAGATCAGCATCAGTTCATAGTATCTGTAAACTGAGGTGTTTTGGTTAACGAACAAAATACGTAAAATTGATATTTAGATCTACCATGACTAACAATTTTTATCACATTGTAATCTAGTAGACGTGATTAATAATACATTGTAATTTATATATTTACATTTGATGTACTGGCAGCATGATCCAAACGGATTTTATACTTTTCGGAGTTAAATCATATTAACTAACCCATATGACAAAACTTCCATTGGTACGTTTTCAGACAATGTTGTCAGCATCGAGACCTTAAAGGCTGACGTTCAGATGATCCTGGACGTACTAGGAAGTGACCCGACTGAGCATGCGTGCGAGGCGGAGGTTCATAAACTCTTCGGCGACAATGTTCTGACTCACTCCGCCCCTCTACTCTGTCACTCGTAAGTGAAGAATGACTCATTGGTTAACGATTTTGTTTTGCGACATCAAAAACCACGAACGTAAAGTTGTATTCATTATGCCACCCCTTCATAATTTTAAGAAACGTTAGCAGCCCAACACACCATACGAACGAAGATAAAATTATTCCTTTTTGGTAAGACTAACTTGGTAAAACGAATTTCGCTACATTGTTAAGGAAATCGTACGTTTCCAGTAGGAATTCACGAGCAAAACTATTTGCGGATCTACAGGGCAAGGTGCCAGGCTGAGATCGCCATACAACAACATTCTTTTTATCGCCCCATCTCACTACATTTCGACATTAACACAAACAAAGTGAAATGTATTAAGGAAGATATGTAGCTGAATTTCTATTTATAAATTATTTCTTTTATACAGGTTAATAAAATTAAAACTAACTTTGTGTACTCACCATTGAATATTACGCCGAACCTCTAATTTCTAAAAATTCATAAGCCGTTCACCAATGAATATATTAGCGTATACTTGGACAAACTTTGTCGCATGTCTTTGGACGACACAACGGATTACTTTGTTAAACAAATTAGCCACATGTCTAAGGGCGTGGTTAAAGTAGCCTCAGCGTACAATGTAATGTCAATTGCCTATTACAGTTTCCAGGCAGTCGTGCAACAGTTCAACCTGGTACCTCAGACAACCACGGTTCCCCCAGGGGGAAGACGCTTCATCCTTCTCGGCGGACTAATCGACACGATCGGTGAGTTGAGCGTAGTGCTTTAGTATTTTGACTCGGTGCAAATGCAGCAACACAGTGTACATTGTAAGTTACGATATCAGCTTTAGAGTGTGTCGGTACATATCACATCCGGCGCCCCCAAACGGCCGCGGACCTATGATTTTTATGCTCCAAACACTCAATTTTTAATAACCATTTTTAATATTAATAGGGCCAAAACCGACTTCAACCGTCAACACTTTCAATGATTTGCTACCCCTCTTCCCTTTGAAAAAGTCCACGCCCCCGTAAAGTGCTGGACCCGCCACATCATATAGATGTGTAAAATAAATTGGCATAAATGGTAAAAAGTTTCGTGTAGATGAATCATGTTTACACCATAAAAGATGTGGTCAGACTCAAAGTTCATAATAAATGTGAAACGTCAAATTTGGCCAAAGGTTTGTTTATCTTGCCTCTTACTTCACCATGAATTGATGGATGTAAAACTAATTTGGCACACATATTGACATTGTTGCAGAATCACTTGTTTTCCTTGATGAGGGCAAGTATCGCGGGAAATAGTGTTATAAAAGCACATAAATGGTGTGGTCAAACTTAGTTTAAAGGTCAAAATTGGCCAACATTAGGCTTGTATGGGCTCTACCCTCGCCACGTTGATTTTAAAATAATATGTCAAAAATGGTTACATCGATGAATCACATACATAAATAAGACATAACGGTCAACGTTCAATAATGGTCAACATTGTGTTTTTTTCCGGAAAACACTGTTCCATCAAAATTCACTTATATATATATATATAAAAATAATTACAAATACAAGACTGAAGCCTACTTACATAACCACTACCTTGTGTTGTCCCCAGCCCGCATGTTGGGCATCGACGTTGACGCCCTGCACCAGAAGGTCCAGGAGATGGTGAACCTGCTGGGCAGTGACCCCGCCGAGCAGCTGTGCGAGGTGGAGGCCCACAAGCTCTTCACCGAGGGTAGCCTTCTCGACCATGGCGTGCCACTTTTCTGCCAGTCGTAAGCATGAACTGCCATACTTGCATGTTTTAACCTCTGCTGGAAACTTGTCTGCTGGTTGTAAGCATAAAACCATACTTGTATATTATAACCACGGCGTGTCACTAGTCTGCCAGTCGTAAACATGAAATACCATATTTGTATACATTGTATTTTAACCTCGGCGGGAAATTTGTTCAATAAATTATCTTAAAACAAAACATAATATGTAATGTTTTAAGTCAACTCATTTATATTTATATAAATATATAACTTCCCTAATAGTGTGTACGATATTAGTGTAGACAGTGGGCTCAATAAACGATTTGAACATGTTTCAGATTCCAGCACCTTGTCACTTTCTTCCAAGTTGTTCCACAAAGTGCCTAATAACCATACAGTCATGCGTTATACATGACTACACGCAATGAAGTGTATTTTATATTTTGATTTGTAAAAATATGTAAAAATATGTCAATAAACTCTAAAGAACCAATGCGGTTTTTTTGTATATTACGCTTATCTATATTTGACGGATCGACAACCCATGTGTTGGACCAGCTGGATTGATGTTTGGTCCGATAAAAGACGGGAACATTTGTAACGTCTCAACGCACAACGTCATTTGGGCCAATCAGAAGGCTGAATCTATTGTGTATTGCTGGCTACACACTCATGCAACATTTGACGTTATGTGCTTTCCTGCATTTTTCGGAGCATCGGACGTCATTTCAAGGCTACTGGCGATACGTTAATTATTTGTAAAACTTTAAACCTGCCAACAAGCCTTGTTGCACAATCATTAAGACATTGCGCGCTGCCAGTTGGACAAAGGCAATAAGTAGATATAAACAAGGTTGCCAAAACAAGTATTAAAGTGTTATGATCCAGTTTCCAATCCCCCACATACAAGATTTTGTTCCTACGTCGCATGCATTGAGTACTGGTATAATGCTTTTTAATAATTAAAAACTGAAATATAATCCCAGTGATCTCCAGCCTTGATTTTGTTATAACTGAGCTTATATATTATGACATCATGTTCTGAAATAATGTTTACAATACACTATCTAAATTACTAAAAACAAAAGCGACAACTACAAAAAAGTTTATTTGACGTAAACAATAACTGTAATTTGCAACAGCAATGTAAAACAAGATACCTTAATGTATATATATGACAAACGAAGTCATTTTCATATATTCAATGACATGGGAACAGAACACGGTTTTATCAATTATTTGACATATTTTTCTGAATAATCTAAACAATAGAAATCGGTCGTTCTTCGTGAATGAGTTGATCATTGTGTTTTTTATAAAACAAGAAAAAAGGGGTTATTACACTTTTTGAAGAGAGTGCTCTTCACATGTGTGATGCCGCCTATAAACATGAAGTTACTTTTATACGTGTATAACAAACGATCTATTGTCAGATATAGCCTTTGCTTAAATAAAATCATTAAGACCAGAAATTTGTCATCGAGCAGCTTTAAAGCATTTTTCGATCGTTTTGAAGTAGTTTTACTCGTTTCTAACCAGTACTGGTTATGTCCCTATTTTGTAGCCTTGGTGGTCATGGAGGTCATGAACTACATGTACCATGTACCTGTATAGTCACCTTTTTGTTTTTAATATTTCGACAATCAGCATCCATGCCAATAAGATAGACAAATAGTATTAGACCTATAAGTTTACTTTTGAGAAATACCATATGATATTATAGTATGAACTATAAGTTGACATGTAATAATACAATGTTAGACAAAAGGTCAGACAACGTCCACGGTTGTGACAAGAACAACAAAATTGAAACAAACTATGGGCCTTATTTATTGTTTTGCGTGTTATAAGTGTCTTAGAAAATACTTTATCAAACGATCAATGTAGTTCGTCCCTAATATCATTAGGGCATATGCAACAAACACCTCTCGTCATAAAGTGTTTATTTTGTTTAGGCAACATTTTGCGACAAAGTCTGCTCTTTGTTAAAACATTGTTTTAAATCGAAGTCGTCACATCAAGGTTTGACATTAAAATAATGAATACTGGGGATTGCAAAGAATGTTTAAGAAATATATTGGTATGAGTGGGTTTTGTATACATGTATTGGCTTACTCAGTAAAATAACCCGTTTTAAACAATGGTGGCTCCAGGAGCCATGTAATGGTGTAATTCGAGGTCGTCGTGCGGATTTGATAGAGTATTAAGGATGATCCTCAAAAAACATTGTACGCAGTATTCAAGAGGTGTTAAAGATGCTAGGTCTGTATATTTATACCCTTACAATCAGTCACAAATCTTCCAATATGTTAAGAATACTAAATAAATTTACATTGTATAAGGAATTACATAATGATGGTTAAACATTTCATTTTCCTTTATTACTGTGTGTACTGATAATATGACTTTGTATATATTGTATAATATGTTGCATGGGCTGGAGGCCTCAAAGCATTGAAATAAACTGAAATAAACTGAATTGCAAACTTTTGAGACAAATAATGTGTTTTTGGACAAAAAAGTAAAAACACAACAACAACAAAACAACAAATCAAACATAAAAACCCTTGCCGGAGTCGGGGATTGAACCCGGGACCTCTGGCACCCAAAGTGGATGCGTTACCACTGCACCACCGAGTCAACTGAGAGTATCGATTGTAGTCAAGCTATTTAACTGTTACGTCGAAACGTAAATAAACAAAGCCACATTTGCGGGCCAGACATTTTCAACAAATTCATTTTTTCTGATATATTTTTGCATGCATGGATAACTATATTTGGCAGTTTCTCATATTTACGGGAGTAGGTTTCGCTGCTTAAATATGATTAAAATGTAAGATGTAAACAATTCTGACCTAAAAGATACAGATGTAGCATCTTTAAGGCCGCTCGCTGTACGCAAAGGGCCGGTACCCAGTACGTCAAAATATGTTATTCGGTAGACAAACATTAACTTTGGAAGTAAACAAGCAATTTTGTCCACGAAACACGGAAACAATAAAACACGTAGTATTTTGATAAACGGTACGCAGCCAGATATAAAACTTTACGGAGTGCGCAGGCTTAACAATAAAGAAAAACGTGGTACTCAAAAGGGTAAAAGTGGTTCTATCCTTAGTTTTACAATGACTTGACTTGACTTGACTTGACTTGACTTGACTTGACAATCATTTTCAGTTTACACCAGCATCAAAATAACGTGTCGACGCTCAAGATTTCCAGCCGTGAATACTTAACATCAATATTTTCGTTTTGACCTATCAGTAACCTATTGGTACTTTAAGATAGATTGATTGTGAAGGTTATTGACAATCTGATTAATCGGTTAATCTGATTATTCGGTTAAACTGATTAATCGGTTAAGCAGATTACCGCATAGAAGGAGAGATTACACATAATTAGATCACACGTGTTACATACAAATGTGGTACAGACGTTTTGGCAGGTTAAACCAAAACTAAATAAGGGTTTGGCACTGTTTAAGTATTTGCCTAGATTTAAAACTGCTTGGTGCGATAATGTCAATAGAACTTTTTCAGAAAAATCTTTTACATGCATATTAGATCTGAAAGGTCATATTGCATATCAACACATAAACGCTGTTAGGTTAACATACTTTCATTACAAAATTACCACACCACCACCTCCACCACCACCACCACCAACAACAACAACAACAACAACAAGTATACTCGGATTTACACTTACGGGATTAAAAAAGTGTCTCGTTGAATAAAGAAAAGTTTTTACTGTTACAATCGGCAACAAACGCCACTCTTCATAAGGTCCATCATCGAGGTGGTGCAGCGTTTTCTGCAGTTCAAGACGTTAACAAATACGTGTTTATTAAATATAAATAGCAGTAGGTCATAGACCTATGCGGCAATTTTACAATATTTACGAACACAAATGGCAGATGGCAGAAAAAGTACACATAAAAATAATAATGCATAATAACAGAAATACAATGAAAAACAAGATATACAAAATAGGTCAATGTCGTATATACAAAGTATTTAAACGTATTTTAAAGGCATAATTAATAAAGGAGCCAAGTTTGTGCCAGAGACAAAAATTATTATAATTTAACCAATCAATAAATTTAAACATACTAGGTCTTTTCTAGTAATATGATGGTATGCATTTTATTCAAAGATTGATATATATAAACCACATTCTAATACATCTTATTTGGGCCCTATCGGGAAGACAAATCATGTAGACCTGTATGGTTGGCGTGGGCGAATGTTACGTTCCCGAAACCGGTTAATTACTGTCTGTGGGCTTATGTGACCACCGTGGTTTTCAATTTTTACTGCGGCTTTCTGAGTAGTTGTTGGTACACTAAAAGGTTAAACTGTAATGTTGCTGTCCTAACGCTGTGACGTCAAAAGTGCATGAAAGTGCGACGTCTCGAAGAGCTAGGCCAAACTTGATTATGTTTTTTTGCGCGAACCGTGTTTTCAATATTTATTCTCGGCATATTTAGCATGTATTTAACGTTAAAAATTCTGCTATAAACACAGTAGTGCATATTGTTTTGTTCTTTACTAAAGTACCCGGATTTCCACGTGCCCTCACAAAAATTACTTTTTAGGTGACCACGTGACGAAATCAATCCTTGGGCGAAATAATCATGCTAACAAAGGTTTGTAAGGTAAACAATGTTGCCATTAAAGATGCTATGTCTGTATCTTTTAGGTCAATATTGTTTACATCTTACATTTTAACCATATTTAGGCAGCAAAACCGACTCCCGTAAATATTAGAAACTGCCAAATATAGTTATTCATTCATGTAAAAATAATACAGAAAAAAATGTATTTGTTGAAAATGTCTGGCCCGCAAATGTTGCTTTGTTTATTTACGTTTCGACCCATTGCGTCGAAAAAGTTAAATAGCTTGACTACAATCGATGCTCTCAGTTGACTTGGTGGTGCAGTGGTAACGCATACGCTTTGGGTGCAAGAGGTCCCGGGTTCAATCCCCAGCTCCGACAAGGATTTTTATGTTTGATTTTTTTGTTTTGTTGTTGTTGTGCTTTTACTTTTTGTCAAAAAACACATTATTTGTCACAAAAGTTTGCAATTTCTTTTACAATTTTAATTTATTTAGTATTCTTAAGATATTGTAAGATTTATGAGCGATTATAAGGGTATAAAGATACAGACCTAGCATCTTTACGTAGCAGCTGAAAATTTTGTTAAAAACTGCCATAAGTTAAAAATGTTATTTAAAATATAACATGGTGCGTTCACTTTTTGGTTCAGTATATTTATAGAGTACACATTTTATAACACTGGCGTGTGTACGGTACCATTGTTTGACACTTACGGCCGACTTAAATCATAATAAAGGTGCTGACCTTATTCAAAGTTTAATCAAAGTGAGCCTTGCCAAAATCGCAAAAATACTCAGTTAATTCTGTCTGATTATGTTATTTAATCTGTAGAACTATCCCCCTGCCAATTTTAATGATATTAATTATTTTAAAACACTTTTACTCAATCATATCAAATTCAACAGCCGAACAGTTTGAGTGATTTTTAATTCGCCCTTTAAAGGGGGTGAATTATATAGCACTAGGTAAGATATGTATTATTTATATAACTATCAAAACTACTTTTAATTTTGTGATGACATCGATTAAATATAATTTAAGATAAACGTACAATTATATTATTTGCTTTTTTGTTTTATTTAATAAAGATTAGCTTGTACGTTTGTGTTATTTGTGTTAAAAATGTAATACAAACATTCCTGATAATATTTGAGTATTAAATGTTCTACGTGTGTCAAAATGAGCATAGTGATTACTAATTTCGTAAACATATACTTTTGGAGAATGGTATATATTAACCATAATGTTTCGCGAAGTTTCATAAGTTACAAGCAGTTGTATATGTATTATAGCGAGCAACAGATTTTGCCAGAAGTCTGGCTGGCTGGCTAAGCAGGACCGTGTATCATTGTTTTATAATGGACAGTTCCACAACTGTCAATCAAATTCATTTATATCAGTACACTTAGTGGACAATTTAAAGTAAGATTAAATGTAGTTGAAAGGTGAATGTGTATTCACATTCAATATCTGTATACATCATTTATCCATCAAATGGCCTTCCAGTACAGACAGAAGTCCCATGAAATACTAATGCACATAATGTTATTTCACGGCTCAGTGCATAATGAAAAGATTCCAAATTAAATATAGATAAAGAACCCCCATGCGTAATGTCTTTAAGTAACACTGACTGTTCCGTGCAGATATCGGTACCCATCAGCGCGGTTGCCATGATAGTTCTTGGGATTCTGTACCTGGCGTCCATCGCCCACGCCGCCGGTAAGTCTACAAAGTAAAGTCCGCTTATAAGGAACTCGTTTATAAGGAACTTCCGTTTATAAGAACTGATTTTCATTCCCCAATCTTAAGCAATGGATTAGTTCATTTTACGTTTACCGGTTATAAAGAACATATTTCCATGGTCCCGATGAATTCCTTATAAGTGGATGTTACTGTACTAACTACTATTAACATGTATTGCTTGCATAAGGAAAATAGAAGCCTCGGTTTAACTGAACCTGTTCATTAGTGGTAATGAAAGATAGCAGGCGTATAAAAAGCTTATCACACGAATAAGAAAAGAATGACAGGAATAGGAGGACATATACTTTTTGTCGAACGTCACACATTGAAATCACAGCATGTTTATTACCCGTTTTATACTTTTCTAGTCTAGGGCAGGCATTGAAATCACACTTTATTTGTAAAAATTTAAAGTGGGTGACTTATTAAATTTCTTTTATAAGTATGCATAGATTATGGTTATGTATACACTTAATGGATCTCCGAAGAACTCCAACAAGATGTATACATGTATATATACATGTATTTTGGGCCAGAACAGAAATAAAACCTTTTAACTTGTACTGTATTATAATTAGTTTGTAACACCAAGTTAATTATGCTGTAACTTTTACTTAACAATAAAAACATGAAATGAGATAACTATATGCACTCAAAGGAGGGATCCCAATTTTGGGGTAGGAATTTATGTCTTTGTTGTTTTTTCTTTATACTTTTCACATATCTAAATTCATGTCTATAAGTCAACAACGCTGAAAAATCTGATTGGTAACAAATAGTTAATTTTTTATTGATGTTTAAAGTGGGTGGGGTAAATTCACCCTAATTTCAATCTCTTACAACTTTTGTATGTGGTCAACAAAGTGATATAGATACTGTTTCTTTTGTGCCATACAACAACACACATAAAAGAAGCATTTCACAATAATAATCAATAGCATAGGATACTTCATTGTCGAGATATTTTTATTATCAAATGCCCACCAAAAATCGAGGAAAACGTGTTACTTACTTTGCGGGATATATGACCACTCTTTCATTTTTAATAAAACGTTAATAAGACTTCACATAATTATGTATATATCAATGATTGTTCAAACATAGACTTTGAGTAGTATCGATGCACTTACTACAGAGGTATTGGCCCTGATTTGCCGACAAATATCTTTTTCGGCGTAAGCTGTCTCAGCTGGGTTTTGACCTACATTTCTGTATAATGACGTCTGTCTGGGATTTCAGCAATCCGCCGTTCTATTGGATGATTTCATAACCACTGAAAATGACGTGTGGGG
>Ga0224511_10001327_pt1 | contig 14656 bp, 9 predicted proteins | sample SF_May12_sed_USG_2_FD_169988 | JGI IMG/M metagenome (GOLD analysis project Ga0224511, IMG submission 169988) | Sediment microbial communities from San Francisco Bay, California, United States - SF_May12_sed_USGS_8_1 | ecosystem: Environmental > Aquatic > Marine > Sediment | place: USA...
ACTTTGAAGTTTGGGTATACTATACTTTACATGTAAACTGTTCGGTGACTTTTGCATCGCTTTTACCACTCAGATTTTTCAATGGATTGTGCCCTTAAAACCGTACACGTAGCTCACGTACACGTATCTCACGTACACGTAGCTCACGTACACGTAGCTCACGTACATGTACACGTAGCTCACGTACACGTAGTTCACGTACACGTAGCTCATCACTGGATCTATCTTGAGTGTCACTTGAGCTCTTAAAATTATCTTGAACTATTATCATGTTCTATGGGTCACCATATTCACGTTACTTACGTGGTGAGGCACAGCTGTTCTAAGATTGTGCAGAATCTAATATGAAAATTCTTGAGTGGTCAAGGCCGTGAGATCTTGTGGTGCTACGCTATCTTCATTGATTACTACCTGATGCCTGATGCTCTGGGCTTTCCGCTGCCTATCAATATGATCTTTCTTTTTTTGGCAGAACTGAAACAGACGGCTATATTTTGGATGATTCAGCTACCACTGTGTGGAGTTCCACTACTCTTCCCAATATGTCGGGCTCTACGTCACTAGCGGATGTTCCTGGTGGCGAAATACTTACTGACAACAAAGATCTGAGGTTGTCGCCGGAGCCTGGCAATCTTTCTCCAATCAGTAGAGAATCTAGGCGTTCTAGACGTTCGCATCAACCCAGCAGGTAACATAGCAAGTAAGGTTTTGGACAATACAAGGCTGATTATTAGAAAATATTACTGCTATTTGGTATACATTAAAGGCATCTACCTCAATGGTTATCCTTGGTTCCAGAATGAGAGAGGATGAGGCCCAAAGTAGCGGTTCTTTTTCAATGAAGACTGAAACTTCCACTTGGCACACCGAATCTACCAAGCACAGCAAAGTATCCCGTAAAAGAACCCCCAGCCTGAAGCAAAGCAGGATATCCTCTCAGGCGCAGGCGCAGGTGCTTACTTTAGTTGCAGACAATGGTGCGATGGCTGTGACGTGTTTTAACCGAATTGGTGGCTTAGCAGCTATTGGTGCTTTGTAAATCCATAGATGAACATTTCCGAGTTTGGAATGCTTGGCAGCACTCTCTCATTACTCTGCCGCTCGAGGAGTACTGTCATTACCCACTCAATAACCCATCACCCATAATGCAAGAGGGCAGTAGAGTTGATCAGTATATCTGCCAGGTGGGACTTCTCCCGGTTACCGCCCTTTTGCTTCCTTATGTAAAAGATAAATGTATATGAGATACTGAGATAATGATCTGTCTGCAGAATTCGCGGTGGGTGATGTGTAAAAAATGGCTTAGGTTGACTGCCCCCCCAACCAGGGACATGAGGGAGGCAGCGGGAAACCACATCAGTGCTGGCCCATGACACCATGAGAAGCCAAGTCACGAGAAAGCTGCCTTCGGGCAGAATATTTCATTTATATTTACTGCAGAATGATGGATCAGCGGGAAACCTGGGCTTACAGCTTCAGCAGATTGTCCGTGAGGAGATGAGGCGGATAGTGCAGCTACAACAGCACAGTCTGGGCCAGTTTCTGGAGGCATTCCCTATCTTAGAGGAGGATATTCCACATCACAATCATTCACATATTCGTCATGAAGAGGAGACCCATCAAACCAGCAGACAGGTATATCTGTGTAACCTCTGGGTTGGGAAATTGTGCCTGCTGTTGCATTTGCCATGGTAAGTTTCCCCATGCTTGAAACCGGTACCATACAAACATTTATTTGGTGTGAGGAAGAGGGTTATCAGCCTGCTACATGTATCACTATAACTTATGGACTATGAGCAATGAGAATATCATTTCACGTGAAATCTCCTCTGTTCCCATCAGTGTGATAAGCTTCGCGTGGAAGACCTAGCACCGCCTGGAGTTAACGTCTCCCTGCAGACCTCGTTACATCAGACTGCAGAAAACCAGTCTATCATTGGTCAGGCGCATGTTCAGCCACAACAGGAAATAAAACAAAGGCAACCTGACAGTGTGAGGATTCCACTATTAACTGCCAGGCCTGCATGGATGCCTGTGGAAAAACAAAGTCAGCCCAGCGCTCCCCCTACATCCAGCCTCCAACCATTACCACTTCTACAACTTAATTGGCCGAGCATCCCTGTGAATAAAGACTTTCAGGTAGGCAGTCCTGGTTGATAAGTTGTAATTTTTGGATTGGTATTCTTTCGCATCCTGACTAGTGTCAGGGTTTGCAGAAGTTGGCCTAGAAGGTTTTGCATTCCCCGGGGTGCATCTTTAGGAGACTTTCTACTTGCACCCCCGTGCATCATAAAGAAGGTAACTGTGTGGTTGGACCTCATTTGTTTTACTGTTGGGATTCGGAACCCACGAGGGTCTCGCGAAAAATGAAGTTTTCGCCCGAACCATAAATCGAGCCACGGACACTAGTAGCTATCCATTATGTCATCGCTCAACCACCGTGTTCACTTCGGATTGGTGTAAAACCTTGATCAAGAGGAGGTAGGAGTTGTGGAGTATGTAGCATAAAGCATGTGGTCTCATAAGCCGACCGCCTATTCCGAGCACTCTCACTGCACTGTTTCCTCAGATGCCTCGATTGGAAATGATTCACACTCATAACCAGCGCCTCACAGAGTCTGTGCCAAAAGTCGCCTCCTCACCAGAGCAGCTGCGTAAACTCGACTATCAAAAACAGCAAAGGGAGAAACTGAAAGAAGAAATTGTACGGCGGTTCATGACGCAAGAGACTAAAGCTCATAAATCGCATAGAGAGAGGTTGGTTCAGGAGCAGTGATCCGCGCCGGTGGATTATTAGTCTTTGGTGGATTCTAATTTGGGCATGGTCTGGTTAATATTTAACTGGTTATAGGAATCCAGATGGAATAGAATAAGATAGCCGCCACTAGTTACAGCATATGTAGTTTTTTTAATTTGGTTCCATACTAGGAAGTGTCTGGTGAGTTGGCTTAAATCTTGCCCAAAATCAAAGGCTCTAGATCAGTGACACTGTCTAGAGAAATAGCCCTCTGCAGATGGCTTACCTAAACCTCCGTCACCCTAAACTATAGGAATAATGCTCATGTACTGCTTACCGTTTACCTACGCATCACCGTTGTCATGTAAACTTGCTATCAGTGTGCTGCTACGATATTACCAGACACAACAGTTTAATATTTGAAACCATTCTAGGGCAGGAAAGAGCTTTGACAGGGGATACGCTCTGCATAAAAGCGGAGCCACTACTCTATATGAAAACGCTGCTTTTGTGGTACATGTATTTTACTATGGAGAATTATTTTGAAATTATTAAAACAACAGTCTAGGCAACACTCATTTACTTGCGTATGTTGTGAGCTGTTACGCCCTATTGAAACTAAGCACTCGAAATTGTGTTATCCTGCTCTGTGGGATTTCTTCTAACATGCAGTGAAATGACCCGTGCTTGCCGCATGATACCATCCCCGTGCTTGCCGCATGATACCATCCCCGTGCTTGCCGCATGATACCATCCCTGAAGCATACGATTACCTCTAAGGCCATGTATGGTTGTAAACTTTCCGACTGCAAAATCTCCTCACTTTTTTTTAGATCACAGGGACAGAATCTGTTGAAACTTTCAAAACCACCCAGTGAGTCTGGAACCCAGCCCGACATGGAGATGAAGAGGCACCCCAGGTGAGCATAACAATGTAATAAACGGTACCCAGGATGTCCCTTTTGTAATAAAAAGCGTCATTTTCATTCGCTGTCATGAGAAGGTTTGTTGCATGTAATACTAAAGTGACAACATGGGATCTCATGGAATTCGGCAGGCCACGGCAATGCCTCTGCGGCCAACCTAGGCACCCCGAGGCAAACTGTCGTGAAGCTGTCATTATTTGCCGCAAGGTACGCTACCGTACCATTGACCTATGTAAAGATCTGCCATCTTTCCAACTGCTTTTCAATGTAATAAATTTATAAACTGCTGGACAATAAACAGTAGTAACTTAGTTAGGCAGTTAGACAAGTCTACACTCCACACCCTGGCAATCTACACTACAAGTCATTCACTGACTCAGTCAATGGCCCACTGACTCAACCACTGACTGAGCCAGTAGCCCAGTAGGTACTAACTGTCTGACTGACTGACACACTCAGTCTCAATGTCTCATCGTCAATGAATCAATACAAACTGAAATTAATGAACATAGTAGGTGTGAGGTTACCTGCAAGTTCACTTTACTGCGAGAGTTGGCATTCCAAGTAGTGACCATCCAAATGACAAACCACACGCGAATGTCAGATCTGTATGGAGGTCCACGATACTGTAACGCGCCCAGTGGCACGAGATGACAACTCCGTGGCCGTTTGCTGCGGGGGTCTCGGTTTGCTGCGGTGGCAATGCACGTCCCATGAGATCCCATGCTGCCTACTTAAGTTCCTCATTCTAATAACTGTCACCATAACTCATGCTCAGGACCAAAAAAAGAAAATCGAAGCGAGGCAGCAATATTGTTGTTGTGAAGCCCGCTGAAGAGAACACCGATGCCGTGAAGCTCCAGAGTCTGCCTTCATTCAGAAATCATCAAGCACCCACGGTTTCACCAATGTGCATCCACCCAGAATCTCCAGAAGAAGCTTGTGTATCTCCTGAGCATGAACCTGCTAGCAAACAGCAACCATCAAAAGCAGAACCCCCAGTGAAGACACAAGAAACAGCGGAAACTGGTGATGTCATTGAGGAAAATATCGCTGCGATAGTAGAACATGGTTATGTGCTAAAGCCAGGTAAATGGATTAACCGACTGACTAGTGTTGTTGCTGATCTCATTTCATTCAGTATGGCTCAGGAGCTTACAACTCAGAAGATGATTGACCTGATGCGAGGCAGCAAACAGCGCCACCTTAGTGATTTATGCGTAGCACATCTGCAAGGTGAACTGATAATTCCATCTTATTTTGCTCAAGGTAGTGCGTGCACAGACCCAAGGAATGACACAGGAAGTGAAATCAAAACATATTTTGTGTTTATGGCTAAAACAGCTTGTATTAGATTATGCCATTTCAGTTGAGGATCAAATTAATACAGATAGCTTACAGCACTGACCTCCGCCCGATAACTAGTAGATACCCCTCACCAGTTTTGTTAACGAATGATGTAAGGGTGGGTACTAGACTACTGTTAGTAATAGAATGATGTGGGAAATACAGTGAGATATCATATATGCCACACCTTCAAATATTACACTCAGATTATGTATTCATACCCTCAATCCTGTGTACTCCGAAGCTACGTGCGAAAGGCGTCCGTAACTAAGCTCATCCTAACTGGAAATCAAAACAAGACCTACGGGATGTTCAATCTATTGAGCCGATGATTATTATGAAATGGGTGTTGACATTACTGATTTTTATTACAAAAATCACTTTTTGCTGAACTAATAATTAAATTTGTCTAACCATGAAATTTTGCTATCACGGCCAGTTCAGCCAAGTACTATCAATTATGTCTGTGTCAAAATCAAACCAGTTTCTTGTGGTGATCCATCAAAGATTGTGTTGTTTATGCAGACGTAAGTATTCATGGTAGTCAACCAGTATTGTTATACGATTGCCTCAAGCTCACACCTCTCTACGGGAAAAAACTTAACTCTTCTGTAGGCAATTTCATAACTTCCATCGCATATAACTTATCTCTACACTAACTTCATAAGTTTCACACACTGGAGATATCCTAAAGGGGATGTGAGCAGTACTGCTGCAAAGGACTATAATGAATAGAGCAGCTAGCACATGGTTGTCTCCGTCATACATCTCTGTCTCACGCAATTCATGATGCAGTAAAACGCAGTACCATTGGAATCAGTGGATATATTTCTTACCCAGGGATGTTTGATGAATATCTAGAAAAATCAGAGCCGGGTGACTCAAGACTGGATTATGCAGCCATTCAATGCAAAGCAGCTACAAACATCAACCCAAAACATCCTGTCCTGGTGAGCCGAATCAATCTGTATCACTAAACTAGTAGATAATAGAGAGCTTAAGATGCAACCAGTTACTGGCAACAGTTACATTTTTGAGCAATATACGTAATGGAAATATGAGTGTCATGTGATCAAAGGGATTTCCCAGGCAACTCCTAACCGTTAGCCAAACCGGCAGGATTCCTTAAACGGTTACAGCTCTCATTACTGTTATCTTGTTCTACTCGCCATGGACCATGAAATTTACCCGAATGTCTTGTTCGAAGCGTTAAGCAACAGATCTGGCTTTATTCATTACGATAGCGGTGTCCCGTGTGGCCCAAAACCCATTATAAAAATGAGTCTGTAAATTGAGTTTCCTAACGAGCCCTTTGAGTACTAACGATGTGGTAGTCTTCTTCAAAGGGCTCTATCATGGAATTCACTGGGTTCTAAGCTGTAGTAACTGTGCGAAAACGAGATGGCGACTTCGCTTTGATCGTTGTAGCCGTTGGATTCTCATCATTTCTTGAAGGGTTTCGTTTATTGTTATGCTGGTACTTGGTATTTACGCATAACTATTTTGGCTTACCGTTCGCATCTTAGCCTCTCTAATTACAAAGTTCAGGCCATGATTAGAAAGAAACACACACACGCGCGCGCGCGCGCACACACACTCTCCCGACTCCTTCTTATCAAATCTCTTTAGGAGGATTTCTGCTCTTTTTGTATGGCGTCTTCACTGTTACAGTAAAGCTGCCCTGGTTAGATACATGTACTTGTCTTTTCACCAGTTATGGCTTAGAATGGAGCACCGCAAGCGTGGTTGTTTGCATTCATGCTCCACCTCATAATGAGGCTCTTTTTTGTTTTGAGCAAGGTTACAGTGAGGACCTCACAATCACAACAAGAGCCCGCCATGACTGGGATTTGTTTTCAGGGTAACGGACCAAACGCTCCACCACTGATTTATCTTGCTATCCAGACTAATAGTGTTACAGAAATTACTTGGTAGCGAGTTACAGTCATCATTCTATCTTATTTCCAGTGTGATGCCGAAGTAATGACCTCACCTAATACACTCGGAATCAGCTCAGTCAAAGCTGAGGCACCTCATCTGCCTCCAGGCATCTTTTGCGAACTCAATTTCAGCGATGCCATCACGCAGACAGTACCAAACAGTCAAGGCCGGGCAACTCCCCGTGGGTTCCTCAGCATGGTTGATATCAATGCTGACTCATTCAAGCAAATGAATCTGGATATGAGTCAAGGGTTAGACGGTGGTGATGCAAATGCTGATCGACCTACTGCGCTGGAATTTCAGGGTGAGCCAGGTGTCAACGGTTGTCCTTGTTTCGCGCCGATACCTGTTGGCTGTGACCGAGCTGGTTATCATTAGTGGCCTTCTGGATATCCACGGAAGGGATGACCTGGGTGTTTTAGTGATGGTCTTTCATGTTTTTATTTTTCAGACCCAGCCCAGGATTCTCCACATATCACCGATGTTCAGTATAAAGCTACGATTGAGAATTCTGGCCCATCCGATAAGGTAAGCCATGCTATTCAGAGCATTCAAATCAATCTTACTGCAAGTTGTCCTTTTTTCAATATGGTCTTACAAAAAGATGATCGGCTCAGAAGGTCTGAACTGGTCTGCACACTAAATTATTAAAAGGGTTATGACACGGTCGATGGTAGACACACTTTCGGAGTTGTGTTTCCCATCCTTAAAGGGAGGCAACTCCGCATTCATTGCAGCGATAGTGAGTGGTCTTTTTCCACAAACCAAGTATCGGTCACTCGAGTAACTACGGCCCAAATGGCCCAAATAGAAATAAAATGGGATCTAATTACTAAAACTTAGTAACCTAGTGAGCTTCACCCCCTTATATCATTGAGTAGAACTTGATTGGAGAAAACAAAAGTTATAAGAAGTGCTTTGCTGGTTTTCCCTAGCCCTAAATAGATGCCGTTGCATTTGGACCTCCATCATTTAATAATAATGGCACTAACGGTCGCTGACAGAGGTGAAAAACTGCACTCTGAAACCCTATTTCTATATTTTTGTTGAACATTTTCTCTATATAGACTTGTGTAACTACAAGTGTGCATCTGCAAGAGGATTTTCCAAACATCAGCGCGTAAGCCGAGAAATCAACGCAAACACCAACAGCTTTGTGTTAATTTCCTTTCTCGAGGCCAATTCTGGGGCGTCGACGGTCTGAAAAGTATGTGGCCGAGGGCTCTAAGTATACGCATTGGATAGGGCTATATCTAAGCTTTCATTTGAACTGGGTAACGGGCCAATTTGTTCATGGTAGGCTTTAGAATCTACAAACAAGTGAAGTCACTTTTGCCCATGTCATAACCCCTTTAATGAAATCAAGGTTAGGTATACGGTCTCTATAGCAGAGTTGAATGAGAAGGGGTTAAAAACTTCTCTCTATGTGCTGATTAGTGTACAATTTTCTGGTATTAGCATGAATTTATTGTCTCTGGGAACGTTAACAAATGTGACATTCCTTATGGGTATTTTTGAATTTTGTCTGTTTTGCGTTCAAGTGTCATAAAACAGTTTAGCTAATATTTGGAGACGATGCTTAAAATATGAATTCTAGCCCCTGACTTTGCTTGGCCAAGCGTTTAGACAGAGAGGCTAGATAACCTCTCTTGTTTACTGCCTTATTTCTGTCCACATTTTAAGCTCGGAGGAAGACCTGAACATAGGTATATTTGGCAAAGGGGTTCACATTTTAATAGGGATGGTTAGGGAACTTCCCCCATCAGTTTGCTGATAACATTATGTTCGGGATGTCTATGGATGTCTCTGTTATTAGAAACATGGCTCAAATAGAGTTCCATACCTTATCAAGGGAACGGTAGTATAGCACTACTGTGTAGCAATAAAAATCAAGATTTCACACTTATTCATCATTATTATAGGTGGCGACTGTGGAGATAAACACCGGCCGCCCTGACCTAATTACTCATCAGCTTCTCGGAAAGCAGCCCGAGTTTTTGGATGAGATTGTCATGCCCTCTAGATTGAGACTTTATACCAAGCCCGGTATGTTGTTGTAACATTCAGTGAACTGTCTTTCTTCGCCATCACATTCTTTGGCATTAACACCGATACTGGTTTAATCTGGTCTTCGAGACCAAATATTTTTCTGGATTTTTACTGTAATAATAGCTGTATAATCGACATCGTATAGTGCTATGACTGAGCGCGCTGTGTTTTTTAGGGAGTAAGGCGAAATCCAGAGTTGTGGACAAGCTCATCAATATGGATGATCAGCTCCGCGCCATTGAGATACTGAGAGAAAACATGGAGCAGCAGCTCCGTGACACCAGACTGGTGACTATTAGATATTTATCCATCTGCAAGATTGTATCCCCATGATCATGAAAGGGCAACATGGGATCTCATGGCACGCGCATCACCGCGGCAAACCGAGACACCCCGCGGCAAATTGCTGTGAAGTTGTCATCTCGTGCCGATGGGTATGTTCCAGTACCGCCAACCTCCGTACAGATCTGCCATTCGCACCCGTTTACTCAATCATCATGGTCACCGCTAAGAATGTCAACTCTCACAGCAAAATGAAATGACAGTGTAACCTCACACCTGCTATGTTCATTAATTTTAGTTTGCATTGCTTCATTGGCGAAGAGACATTGAGACTGAAAGAAATACTGATAGTAATATCTTAATACTTACAATTATATTGACTTTTAGACTGTCAGTGACTGAGTCAGTCAGTACGTTAGTATTAGTAACTACTGGGTCACTGACTCAGTCAGTGGCTGAGTCAGGGGGTCATTTACTGGCTGAGTCAGTGAATGTGTAGTGTAGATTGCCAGGGCGTTGGGTGTAGACTAATCTAACTGCCTAACTAAGTTACTACTATTTATTGTCCGGCAGTTTATACAATGAACAGTCGTTGGATAGATGGCAGATTTGTATGGAGTTCGGCGGTACGGTAGCGTACGCTGCCGCACAGAATGACAGCTCCGCGGCAGTTTGCCTCGGATGCCTAGGTTTACCGCGGGAATGCGAATCCCATGAGATCCCATGTTTACCATTAAAGTGCTACTTAAGTTTTTACCATGCCCTTATATATTGATCTTTTTCTGGAGATCTGCTATACATGCGCGGTTCTCACCTGTACGGGTGGAGTGACAACACCCAAGTGCAGTGTATGGCGCAATTGAATTCCATGTCAGAGGCTGCTAAGATTTTCACACGAAACCTAATGTGCCTCATCCAATGATAGATATATATGGATTTATATTGGATTTTTGATCATAACTTCTGAATGGGTAGTCCGATTGAGAAATGATTTTGCAGGCGTCATCCTGACACATATAGACACCTTTCTGCCAATTAAATGACCTAAAGTTGTTAATGTCCCAGTGGGGGGGAGCCCCCATAATTATTAAACCAACTGACATGACCAATCATGAACCACAAACCCCATGAAGACGTAAACAATACCAGATATCTTCGCTGACTGTTCAAACGAGATCCACACTGAACTTCAGTATCCCTTTAACATGGGTTGATTTCAATACACATGCTGGTGATCTTAGCCGGCTGGGTTAGTTTCAAGTTGATTGCAGTTGATGGACACAGCAGAGGCAGTGGCGACCAACCAAGCCCAGAATCTGCTGAAACCGGCAGAGATAATCAAGCTCGTGACTGACGAAGGCATGGCTGTGTTACTTCCTAGTGAGAAGCCAGAGATTAGTGATCTGCCGAATAATAAACCGGATGAGAAAGCAGTTACTGACTATCAACCACTGGGGTATGTCTGCTTGATCATAGCTGCTCTATTTGATGACTAAATTTACAGTAATGGTAGTGAATGAATATACTTCGTTATTGAGGTGGTTTTCAACAAAACACTTCTCTTGATTCAGGTCTTTTGAGACCACTTTGCAATAAGAAGCCATTGGATAATGTACTCGGACTGGGACCCATTGAGGGAATATCTCCACTAAATATGCTGGGTGTCATTGCCAGATTTATCTGCTGTAGCTCAAATGTTTCGTTGCTGGGTACTACTGTGGGTGGGTTGAAAGGTGCTGCCCTCTCTTCATGAATGCGCCTACACCATATCAAAATAATGTCAACTGGCATCATAAACAGAAGTACAATGAGCAGTCCAAAGCTCAGTCTTTCAATGATAGGCCAATCAGCCTGCAGCCTACTGTGACATGAATCCATGTACCATGTTGAGGTATTGGTAGAGTGGTCCAAGAAGCTGTAGGAACATTGATGAACATCTGTTGTACAGCAGCTGAATGGCAAGGTACGATTGTGCGAGTCATCATATATGAGTGACGCTGAGCAAGAGAGCCGCAGTGAGGAGTTCTCATTGCATTTACTTTTTAAGAACTCATCCACGGTGAAAAGTCCGCAGCAATGCAGTGTAGAATGCAATGCATCATAGTGTCTGGTAGTGTTTAAATTAAACCCATAGGTTGTGGCATCGGTGTTTGTAAGTTGCTCGAGCACAATGTGGCGCTGTCTTCCCGCTACGATGATGACACCTGTTATTACTATGACTGAGAGACCAATGGCATAGCTGTGCACAAACACCAGACAGAACCAGGCTTCTTTCCAAGCGGTCATACAGCCTACAATAAAATTACATATAAAAATGGTACTCCTCCAAACCAAGCCGTGAAAGTGGCAGGCATCTTGTCCATTACAAGTTGGAATACCTTTCTTGGGTGAGGTAGACGGTCCTACCTGTAATAGCTGTTGTGAGCAGGAAAAACCCCAGCATCAGGAAGAAGGCTGTCAGTATACTGTGAAGAGAAATCCCCAATACCGAACTCTTCTCCTGTACCGTGGCTATGTGTAGCAGTTTATGAAATGAGCCGTTACGATCCAGAAGCAATGATCCAACAGTCAGACTTGTTAATCCTGCTATTGCAAACAGAGTACTGATGAGATCATGCAGTGAGTTGTATTTTTTCCAGGCCATGGTTGCCACAATCCAGTTTATTTCAACAATGACATTATTTCCTATTGTTGCTCTTAACAGCTGGTTGGTGCGCTATCAAGGGCCTATGCCAAACTTGACCATCAAAGCCTATCAATAATGTACAGAACCATAGATGCCTAATAAATTCCCCAACTACCAGCAAGATTCCATGAAAAACATGCTGTGCGTAGAATGTGAATAGAATGGGATACTAGTATGTAGTAAGATCTATTCCTACTGCAGTCAGTTTGTGATCTGCTTGGTGCGGCTCGCAGTCAGTTTATGATCTGCTTGGTGCGGCTCGGCAGATAATGCTCGAAAGAAAGCTAAGTTGTCAGCCGGGAGCACTGTACACTCTGAAGCACCCAATAGAGGCGTATCTCAGAAATATTAACCTATAACACACAAGTCCGTGCAGTTTTAGGTGCGATGTCTCATTGCAAAGGCTCAACAGGGCACTGGTCTGTCATGAAAACCAGAAGCCCTGTTTGTGAAATGCAATATGCGTGCAGTGGTAGACATCAATACTTGGGTCATCAGCTGAGAATAATGAGTCGGACATTGCTTTGGAGCGTACTTCAGGACTCCTCCCCGTGAACCACCCCAACAGCTTGACACAGTTCCCATGCATAGGCAACCGAATCACTCGCCACCTGATAGAATAGGCAACATAGTGTAACCTAGTAAACCCACAGTAACCTAGTAAACCCACAGTGTTTTTATTATTTCACTGAGATTCTATCAGAAAAAATCAAAGAATGTATTTTCGATTAGTCTACAATAATTCTAATAAAAATATGTCTAATATTTATAATAAAAACGTTACAGAATGTTTCAAAGAAGATTAATGCTCATAAACTTTTAGGCAGCAAAATATGAATCCGTTATGTCAAATATTGTTTTAAAGTTTTGCCACCCATATCTGAGGTAACCTTCCATTGCAGTGACCGCTCACTGTCACCCTCAAATGGTCCTTCATTTATTACGATTATTTTTGAATTTGTTTTTCTCATTTCAGTACGAGCAGCCGCATTGATTTACATACCAGCGGTTTGACTGAGATGTCCCAACTCTATGATGCAGTTGGCTCCTTGATTAGTGATGGCGATTTGAGCATCGCGGATCTGGGATTAACCCCGCATGAAGAGCAAAGGCTAAAACACCAGCTTACCGCAAGACTAACAGACAGACAAGCAGTCGGGTATTTATCTATTTTCTCATTCTCCATCAATAACAGTTTCTTCCCAACGACTGCCGACACGGTTAAAATGGCTGTCTTATCTTTCAGGTCTAGAATTGATGTCGACAGGGCCGAAACAGTTCGTCGAGGGATGGCATCACTAGCGCCTAGTTCTGCAACTGGCCAATACAGAAATTCGGCTGAACTCAAGGAATGGAAGAGAGCTCACCAGAGTGAAGTGACACGGCACTACCAGGAGGAGCTAGAAAGAAGTCGCAAGCAAGAGATGCACCCGTTCCAGTCGGGATCTTTGAGGCCAGCGGTGAGCTCAACCATGATTGAGACTTGTCCTTTGAGGTTCTGTAATTGAATTGTTCTAGCATTGTAATTCCAGCCACATCTCTCTGGATACTACTGATTATGTGCATTCAGTCCTTCACAAAGACAAATTGCATTTAAAGGGGTTATGTCATGGCCAAAAGTGTCTTCAATTATTTTCAGATTCTGAAGCCTACCATGAACAGACAGGCCCAATACCCAGCTCAAGTGGAAGCTTAGATATAGCCCTATCCAATGCGCATACTTAGAGGCTTCGGTGACGCACTTTTCAGACCGTCGGGATAAGGCCAATTCTGTTGCGTCGATGGTCTGAAAAGTACATCACCTAGGGCACTAAGTATATACAATGAATGAGCTATATCTAAGCTTGCATTTGAGCTGGGTATTGGACCCATTTGTTCATAATAGGTTTCAGAATCTGAAAACAAGTGAAGACACTTTTGGCCATGACATAACCCCTTTAATTCTAAGACACTTGGACATGCTAACAAATAATGGTCTATCAGCTTGTTTTTTGCCAACTGTTGGTTTTGAATTTGTTTAAATGTTGTAGTCTGGAACAACCTTAGACAAGATGGCTAAGGAAAGATTAACAAAGAGGGCGGAGCGATCAAATGAGTTTTCTGCTCGCAGAATGCTTGAAGCCGAGCAACTCATGACAGGACTACTTGAAGAGCGAAGAGTGATTTCTAATCAGGCCCAAAGGTAAATAAACCTCTGCTGAGTCTGCAAACCCAGAACAGGTCTTTTTTGCCTAGTATTTGCTGAACATATATGCAATAGTTATTAGATTACTCTGTAGTGACATACGCGGCACACAAAAAATGGTGTTACTCCGGGGTGACTTATTTGCAGACGTTTGACTACCAGCAAAGCTGTTACAGAAAGGAAGCAAACAAAGCGAGCACCCAAGAGTGGCAGACAAGGTAGGCTGATATGATAGAATACGTGTATATGCGTAACAACATTCCATGAATCATAACATCACAGACGTTGACTGTGGAGTTTTGGAGTTAGTTCATATATCATCTACAAAATGAGATGAGATGAAACAACCTTATTTTCACCCTTTTCCAAACCATTGGGGGACGTTATGCACTATTCTGAATTTTCTCTCATGCCAAATTGCTTTCAAGAATATCTCCAGGTTGTAGTGAGGCTTTTCGTGTATGCTGTCCATGGATGGGAAGCTTGTTAGGCATTTCATGGTG
>Ga0224511_10001329_pt1 | contig 14649 bp, 5 predicted proteins | sample SF_May12_sed_USG_2_FD_169988 | JGI IMG/M metagenome (GOLD analysis project Ga0224511, IMG submission 169988) | Sediment microbial communities from San Francisco Bay, California, United States - SF_May12_sed_USGS_8_1 | ecosystem: Environmental > Aquatic > Marine > Sediment | place: USA...
TCAAAGGGTACTCGAGTTATTTAGCGGAAACGGTTTTCACTCTTCAAGTCACTGTGACCTTGACCTTACTGACCTTAAAATCAATACGGGCTTTTAACTCAATAAGGGCTACCACCCTATGAAGTTTGAAAGCTCTGGCTTAAAGGGTACTCAAGTTATTGAGCGGAAACGGTTTTCACTCTTCGGGTCACTGTGACCTTGACCTTTGATCTATTGACCCCAAAATCAATAGGGGTTTTCTACTTAATAAGGGCTATCATTCTTTGAAGTTTGAAGGCTCTGTGTCTAAGGGTCCTCGAGTTATTGAGCGGAAACGGATTTCACTCTTCGGGTCACTGTGACCTTGACCTTTGACCTACTGACCCTAAAATCAATAGGGTTTTTCTACTCAATAATGGCTATCACCCTTTGAAGTTTGAAGGCTCTGGGTCAAAGGGTACTCGAGTTATAGTGCGGAAACGGATTTCACTCTTCGGGTCACTGTGACCTTGACCTTCGACCTACTGACCCCAAAATCAATAGAGGTTTTTTAATCAATAAGGGCTATCACCCTATGAAGTTTGAAGGCTCTGGGTCAAAGGGTGCTCGAGTTATTGAGCGGAAACGAAGTGTGACAGACGGACAGACGGACAGACAGCCAGACGGATAGACGGACAGACGGACAGAGGGACGGACGGACAGACGGACAAGGCAAAAACAATATGTCTCCCCCAGAGGGGGAAGACATAATTTGTCAGTTTCTGTTGATTTAGGAAACGCGGCGTTGCTGCACAAAATACGTTGGTAACAACAAAATAGAGGTTATCGAAAATTGTATAATGTGTGTGTGTAAAAAGAACCATACCACAGGGGAGTCCCATGTATGAGTCTGATTCCAATATAGCAGTGAGGCTATTACAACGTGTTTGGATAGTGTAACGCACACATCGTATTCAAAAGGAAAGCTTCCATGAGATGTAGGGCACTGAATGCAGTCTGAATGCATGTTAAGAGCATTTTATCAAAGAACATGTTTATCTTATACAAGAATGCATTAGCTGTTTAAACATCAATGAAGGTTTTCTCTAAAGATAATCTTTTATTGAACAAATCTCTGAACAATGATGAATAAGAACATCAATTCCAACAATTGTTGTATTAATACATTTTGTAATTTAATTAAAGAGATGTTCAAGGTTAAAATGCTGCAAATAAAGCAGACATGTTCACGACAAAGGCACCATGAAAAAACGGTCTGTACAAAAGACAATTACATCACACCATTAAACACGTAGAACAAGATGTAACAACAATAAGCATGAACTAATTTTTTTAATTAATTAATATGATGATTAAAACATATTGTTAAACATGTCCAACATCTTTGAGTTACCAGCTAAGATCAGTGTGGTTGCAAATGGAATGAAAAAGGACGATCCTGTTGTAAAGAATGAGAAACTAAAGTCAAACTGATTCTCCGCAAAACGAAAGTGCTTATGGCAATTTTTATCTTAAAGTATGCCTTGGATTTGTCTGTATTTTTTTTTAAAAATATTGAAAGAAAACATTTATTATATTGAAAAGGGTTTATCATAAGAAAAGCTTTTCTATTTAAAAGTAGTTGTTCATACTTATTAAATCATCTCAAGTTCGTCATTTGTTTTCATGTCAAGCCCTAATATAGACGTTTTAACAGTCTTTAAATCATCTAACTCACCCATGTCTCTACCGTTTTCTACCGTTAATTATTGTGTAATATTGTCATATAACTAATTCGGATAAAACTTACCACAAATGTTAAATATCTATATTTAATCAATTTAATCATATTGATAACATGTTTCTAAAAAGTGGCCACAAAGCCTAATATGGTTATTAAAACACAAAATGTCAATTAGCCTAAAACTCAAATAAAGATTCAGATATTTCCGACAATTATTGTGTTATACAATGTTGTTGGCGCCATTAGAACTATTGATAATCGAGCACGTCCCGGTCTGAAATTTCGACGTTTTGTCCTAAATCGTAATGTGTGTCTTACTTCTATTCGTGTAGTAAATGTGCAATTACGCAGACGTCCGTCCCAGACAAGATAATAAGATCTCTAATACATTTACTGGCATTCCGGAGATTAATACCGAACCATTATTGAACATGTACTGGAACTGAAAACAATAGATTGTAACGGTGTACACTATGCATTTACAAATTCTAAACCATTTTATGCAGAGTGCTGCAATAGTGTTAACTTTTATTGCATAGTCGTCAGAAATCGTTTATGGCATATGCCTCAAACTAAATGCAGTAATTTTGGTGCTAATTCATTTTACGTCAAACCGATGTGTTGTGTTAAACAATACATAAAAATATGGCAATATAACGCCACATCAAATGCTTTACGCAATGTCACTTCGTGTCCGGGTAAAGTCATGTATTGCTTATAGTGTTAATTTATTACTAATATAAATTACTTAGTATACATAGTTTATTCATATTTATTATCAAATATTAAATGACGAACCCAATAGCGTGCCTCTGCTCCCTTTTATTGACGCATTTCTCATTGTCAACAATTAACTGACATTCCTTTGAATCTTGCAACATCAGACTGTTTTAATTGACCGACATAAACAACGATTTCATTTTGTTGTTGTGTTCTCAAATGTTAAAATCAGGTCTAAGCCAGAATAAACATCGATAATACCTAAATTCTTCGACAAAGCTTTGACATGACGTTCATCACCCTGTGTCGTAAATGTGGTTGATGCCCACTTACAGTTACACACCACTGCTTTAAGAAATCTTATATAAACATTGTGGTGAAGAAGTAAACTAATTTACCAGCCGTACAATATACACGTATGTTCTACACCTTATCGCATACCAAATAAAACTGAAGGATTTCGATTAGTCAAACAGCGAGTTCCAAAAAGTGATACAATGTACTTATCATGAAGTCTTAAGTTTAACACCTGGAAATTAGATTTAGAATAACAAAGCCAAGAATTACCTTTCAATGAAGTCTTTTACATACTATTATTCTTACAGTAGACAAACATAATTAATTAATAAACCATACAGCAGCCTAGATAAAGACAAAAGGTTCAGTGATTGAAATCCGACTCTAAACTATGTGCTTCTGTTTCTCCCTATGTGTTGTGGTACAACATGTATCCGACAACTCACATCCATACAATAAAGCTGACGTATGTCCAATCAAAACAAGTTCTATTAAAGTACTCATGAATTCTTTCTTCCATCTCTGACAAACAATTCGGAAACTGTGTAAGTCTTGCAACATTATTGTGAACATAAAAAGTCCTCCACACCGTGCAATATAAAACATAAGACTGTTGGAATTTTGGCAAGGCGATAAATGACGTCGCCGCTAAAGTTCACGTTTTGAAACGTCCCTAAAACAATTATATAATTATTTAAGTACTTGTCTCAGCAAAAAACTTCATTTCTGAATTTTGATATTTAGTACAAGGTAAACCTTAAATGATAGTCTCAGCAAACAACTTCTTTTCTGAATGTGTATATTTAGTATATTAAGGTAAAACGATGTACGATTTAACAAGTATATACTGTTTGGGAGGTAAATTTATTCAGTTTTGCTGACCGTGTGGCGGATGTAAAATGTCGCCCCGTACTACATCATTGTGTAGTTATATTTTTGCTGGTCCTCAGGGATCATGGAGTGTACATGTACGTTGTTTAAAATAAAAAATGGAGTTCCGCCCATGCGCTAGGAGTCGTCAGTGGTGTGTAATCATTCATTACCACTGATGAACAGCTTCAATAAAACCGAGGTTACTGTTTCCTCGTGCAGACTATGCTTCCTGAGGGCTTCCCCTTTCATCATTTCAATGTATGTACATTGCAGTTCTTGGTCTATATGATTTTAAGAAGTAAGCAAACTTTAATATACACTTCTCAGACAGTCTCATATTGTATAATGTAATTTGATTTCTAGTCTACCAAATAACACTTCTTGTATTTAGGAAAATTATACTTAAGTACATGTATGTTTAAATGTTTGCTTGATATATGGTGTTTTAATTTTGTCGTTTCCTATTTTGAATTTTAGGCGCTCTACATTCACAAAAGTATAATGCTCATACATGTATTATATATTATAGTTTCCATTTGCTTTTGTCATTGTTGCCACGAATTTCCCATCGTTTAAAGTTCGCTTTCACTACTTTAAAGCGTACATTGGCTTGCTGTCCTTGATTGACCTACAAAAACATCGTTTAAATGTTTGGTGTGTTGTCCCCTCTTTCCAGTTTATTAAAATAATCGATGTTTTCCTTATGTATTAATATTTGGTGTTTTGTTTACCAATTTAAACAAAAAAAATAGTTTACATGAAAAGTTCAATTACATATTTGTAATCATTAAATGTTTTAAGGACCAGTACTTAAGCATTAACGCCAGTACTCTCAAGTGATATTATGAAAGTATCGGACAATATTGACACACAATTATTAACATTCTATGACCACAAAGCCGATAATGATATCATAGAAGTTCACCTGAATAGGCCAACTACTCGTTATGTAGTAGTGTTACAGTGATATAATATTAACGAGTACTTACAGTGTTGTCACAAACTGCCAACAAAGATCGTAGATATGATCTAGAAAATATCCCTTTCGCATACAGTATATTGTGTTACGTTTGTACCAATGTAGTCTTGTTCGCCTGCTGGTGTTATATGACATGACGCGAAATCTTCTATTACTCCGCCCTTAGACAAAATGGCTTAATTATATTACAAAAAATATATTGTGTCTGTGATAATCTGCTCCTTTGTGTCTAAGGTAACGCTAGTCTTATCATTGGTGAACAGATAAGGAATCGTTAGAAATGGGAGGTCCGTCGTCATGTAAATTCCCTTACATTTTTACTGACAGTCTTAATCTGTAAGAGTATGCTGTTGTGATCTATTATTATATAGTAAACAGTCCATTACAATCAAACGACACTCTAACGCAATTAATACATAATGATATTGTTTTCAATCGGTCGGTACTTCTTGATCATCGTCGTGATCATTTCAAGATCAGTAAGATGTATAGCATCATGATTAAAAAAAAAACAATCCATAAATTACAAGTACAAAATTTATTCATGACAAATAACAAGTAACAGGGTACGTACTAGACAGGCTTAAAAATGTTTAATTTTTATTTTGCATTTTTATACAAATATATATATTTTTATTCGATGAACTTTGTGTAACACAATAGAGCTACATCACATTTTTAATAACAAAATTTAGCAATTACACATGTACATGTATGTACAAAATAGATCACACACTTCTGATGTCCTCCGATCTAGAAGTGTGCTGGTCTGAGCTCGGCATAAGTAGTGTTGTCTCGGCAAACTTCGTCACCTCAGTCGTGTTACCCGTGGAATGCAGTCGCGTGCGCACCAGATTGATAGCTTCCGTTTGCACAAATGTTGAAACCGATGGATTTTCGTAACGACAGAACGTCTGTCTGAACAGACGTCGAAAATTCGAACCAAACGCTGCATAAACGGTTATGTTAATTGAGAAGCTGGTGTAGTAGAGAATCTGAAATGCCAGCTGAATCGTTGCCAATGTAATCGATGTCATGTGATGTCCTTTTGTGAAAGAACCGACCATGATCCAGAGTCTTATCACGTGACTAGGTACAGTCAGAGCAAAGTACACAAGTGATACTACAAAAAGCATTTTTGTTACTTTAGCAATTGGCAAAACATTTTTATTTCTTCTCGTTTTCGTACTGCAATCTCTGTTATTGTTTTCGCTGGCATCAGAAAACTTTTTGCGGATGTGTAGGATCTTGAGGACTTTGTATGCGATCACAAAAAGTAGTAGAAAGATAATGACTGTTGGTAAAACCAGCGTGAGTATAGTGTCAGAATAAACAAGGATCTGTGTAATACTGGCATAATCACTTTTTGGGCGACAGGTATCATTCATAATCCAAAGTGTCGGGCTGTAAACGATGAAAATGAGACATATGAGCACCCCTGTGCAGACCTTAGCAATGACGGATCTACACATCCGCCTTGCTGTGTGAGGACTTTGTATCAACATGAAGTTCTCGAATGTGATCAGCACACAAAGCCACACGGAGACGCATCCGCACACGTAGGTGGAGTAGATGATGGACTGACACACGCCTCGCACTTGACTGAGGCGGAGATCAAAGGTGCTTGAAATCCAAGTGAGCAAAAGGCTGAGAAGAAAACCGTTGTCGCTGAGACCGCGAACAGCCAGATACAGCGAACACGGAGCGCGGCGGAGGGGTATCCGCATGAATGTTATTGTCGATAGTGTGTTGCCTATCAGTCCTAGAACGCACACTGTCGGAACTACGTACTTCTCCACTTGCACCATTGTATTGTAAGCATGATCGTCAACATATGGATGAAAGAAATCAGAGTAGTCTGTAGAGTTACCTGCACTTGGAAGGGAATGTCTTGATATATTAGATAGATTTGGTACATGGTCGTTGTGAAGATTGTTATCACCATGTGGCGTGTCTGTTACTGGGACGTCAAACTCCGTCATGATGGTTTCGGCCATCGCCATCTGTAAAGAAAACATGTTTTTGTACATTATTTTAAATCTCAACAGGAGTCTCTACAAAAACACAAATACGTGTGTTCTAAAATAGTCAGTGCATGGACAAGGTTTGCTCTGCGTACAAGCATAATTAATAAAAAAATCAATCAAAGATGGAATCAAACGTGATATACATAACTGCACATGAACTCAATTTTTATTACAGTACAAGTGTATTTTTAAGCAGATTAAGAATAACAAGTTCTGTTTTACATGCGTATACGTAAAACACATAATAATATATTCAATATTTTCATTTACTTTATAAATGTTTACTGGTGATTATCAGAATCACTGACTTTACATTTTTAGAAATGAAGTGTACGTTATATGAAAATGTACGACACATGCACATAACGTCGTTTGCATGTCATTAAATTTTGAAGAGTAACATTAGAATTTTCGGATGCTAGGATGTCGAAATTAAAAAAAAAATGCATAATATGTTTTATTATGCTGCCTTTACTTTGGCATACGCGAGGTCAATATTAAAATCTTAGCATCCTTGTAACAAGACAATTATCAGAGCAATATCCTATCTTACTTCGATTGAAATTTATTCGATGGAATATTACTGTTTTCATGATTGATCCTACATAGGCCTTTAACCTTTTTATGGTGTAAAAGGTTGTATCACGAGCATTTAGATCTAATCGATGAAAGTGCAAATAGCTGCACAAAATAACAGAAAGATGTTTTAAATGTCAATCGGTAGCGTGTTTACTTCACAAGTTGCAAATGTTGCGTAATTAATGTCAGATTATTATCGTAAAAGTGTTAAATAACATGGTTTTTCATCACGCAATAAACACGAATATCACACTGACTCCCAGTTCTAACGCAACACGTCCATTATTTTGTTGTATTGACATTATATAGCTCGAATTGATTTACCCCGACTTGACCTTTATGCAAGAATATATTATCTGTCGATTACGAACGTTTAATTAGCTTTCGTAAATGCAATCGACGACAGTCGTTTGAGATGGTGCACGTTTGTTTAAACAATAAAAAATGTTATAATATTCAATACGATTACGATGTTGGACAGTGACGGCTTGGTCGAGGGGTGAGCGAGCATTGCTTGCGATCCTAAAGTCGCGTGTTCGAGCCTCTACAGATTTCTTTTTCAATTATTATATCCGCTGCATCAGACTCAAATATCGACTGGTTTTTTTGTTGTAAATTGTTGGTTTTATTATATCGTTTTATGATTGTTTCTGGTGTTTACTGCTTTAGCTCTGCTGTATTATTAAAAGAATTTAAACTATATTTAAAAACATATACAAAAAAATACACACACACAAAAATAAAAAAAATTATTTGAACCAACAAAAAATATGGAAAAATGTGAGACTCGAACCACCATACTAAGTTATTTGTTTCATGTCATAACAAAAAGCAATACCTATGCCTTGCTGATTAGGCTATCTAGCATTTCCACTAACGGGTGTTCAAATTAAGTAGATATTTTTGAGCCTTGATCCTACAGAGCACGATTGATTTATCATTTGCATGCGTAAATTGCCGAGATGGGGGTAAGACGTGGTATTGATCGTAAAAAGGCGGGGTGTAGATCCTAAATAGATGCTAATTTGGAAGGTCAAGTCGGGGTCAATAAATTCAAGCTATACTTTATTCACTTTTGCCAATCACTTTGCATTGGTTATGTCATGTTCGGTTGGAGAACTAGACACGTATATTGAAAAGATGAAATAGAATATGATCATTTAGAAATAAATAAAAATAATGTAATTAATGGTCTTTTGTCCATTGCATTAGTTGAATAAGTATGGGGATATCGTGGTTATAAGAGAAAGCAAAGGAAACAACTGTTTACCTTATCACCATGGTGTGATCGTTTAATTTATATTCGGGAATTCCGTTGAGGTTTTGTTTTGATGGTTTATTAAAGATTAACAAAATCGTTATTGTTTTGCTGAAAAAATGCAAGACGTTTTTCCACACCATGATTATAACGCAGTATTGTTTACTTACACCGGTACAATGTATTTGTATTCTTACAGTTTTGAAGGCAATTTACGCCTTTTGACCTAGAAGTTCAGACATGTATACTGTAATCTTTAAATTAAAAACACTTATTTTTCATTTTCTTTTCTTCGCCGATGCCCCCCCCCCCAACTTATAAAATTGAAAAAGATGAGCTTAAAATGAAATAAGAAGAACCAAAAGAGACACAAAGTCCTTTTCAGGAGTAAATATGGATGAAAAAAAGTAAATTACAAAACCGCGAGTTATGACCAGTATATAGACAAAAAAGATAATAAAAACATATGGCGGTGTCTCTATTGGTTCTTCCTGGTTAACGGAAACGTTTTTTAAACCAAAACGTCATAAAGGTGCAAAAATGGGATATTTTGACAATAATGCATAGCTAAAAGTCAAGTATTTTTTGATACAGAATAAATTTTGGAGTTATAAAAATCCATTTACAGTAAAAAAAGTTATATTTGTAATCATTGAAACATTTTGATGCTCTTTGTAAAATGTAAGCAGGGCAGAAATTGTTAGTTAGTGAACCTAGCCCTTTACAACGTTAAACAAAAATTCTGATTTATAAATAAAACTAATGTGGAAACCGTGTTGTGATATTGACATCAATCGTATTATGCAAAGAAAAAAAAACTATTAAAAATAATTAGAAATAAAGATGATTGTTTTTGCTAGACACGATAATTTGCTTCCACATGGGAACGCGCTAGGCCTATGTGAAACTTCAAGATGTGCTTTAATTAGGCATTTCCCTTTCATCAGTTTAATAATGATAACACTATACTTATGCAGTTATATTCGCTGAAATGTTTTAAGTATCAGATACATGCTATTCAGTATTTGGGGGATGAGTTAATTTTTGTCATTCGAGTATTGTGAACATTCGATTCTCAATAACACTTTTTTTTTAATGCAAAACAATTCTTTTGCAGGTGCAAAAATACCATTCAAACAAAATTACTTCAAAATGAACTAGTTTCGACTGGTTCACCTAACTTCAAACTAACAAACGAGCTGTTTTTCAACTTAATATCTCACACCGCTGTTGATCATTTTGAATTTAAATAGTGTTGCGTTGCATAAGCGATGCAGTGTAGCGGTTGTTACGACATAACATTTAGTCGATATAATAACTCCTGAGAGCGCTGAGTCGCAGCCGTTGAATCATCAAGGCATATTAGTTAATTAAGTGATAATTTATTATGTTTGTGACAATGCGAACATTTTATATAGCTTTTTTGTACTAGTGGCTATAAATGTTCCAGTCAAATGACAAGTCTGTAGTTTAGTGCTTTCAGGCTTGAATTGCCATTTCATGAAAGAGACTGGTTTTCTGTCCTACATTAGCGTTTTTGTCTTTTTTCGCCTGTGATTCAATTAAATAATTCAACCTTATCTATTCATTTAATTATTAACACATGTCACTTCATAAATTTCAATTATTATTATATTTTAAATAAACATGTAGGGAAACTAGTCCACACTTCTTTTATGTGTCATCCATTTGTCATCAACAATATGACTTTTAGTAACAAGCGAATACTAAAGGTGACATCGCCTTGCTAACAATTGCAAGGTCAACGTGTTTGTTTTTATATTTTCTGCGAACAATGCATACTGGCCACTAAGTGTGTTTATTCTCACGAGGGGCTCATTACATTGGTGTTAACCCATTATTGAAGTAATTCGATGCGTGTTTTATGTCCTACTTTTATCCCAAAACACTTGTTATACCTTTTACGATTTAACAACAATTTTTCCGATGCGTTTGAAATTCGAAAAGGCCAGTTAGTGAGTATTTTTAAGTATACGCGTTTTATTTTGATGATTTTATTTCTATTGATTTGATATGTTTGTTTGTTTATTTTGTTTAACGCCGTTTTCAACACTAGATCAAACCACGGCGGTGGATGAACCTACTCGCACGTTGCCTGGGTCGCTAAGCAAACCACTATTTAGTCAACACGTTAGTGTCGTTAACTGTCATACACGATTGAGAGATAGAGATCAGATTACTTGGTCGGAGTCGAACTCTCGACCACTGGATTGACACACTGTTGCTTTTACTATCTGAGCCGTCGGATTCTACTCGTATTACAGTACGTTTACAAATAGGAACGGTGAATATCGCATAATTTTAATAAAATGTAAAGAATAAAATGTAGAATATTTACTAGGTTTATGATAAAGTTAATAAATAGTTATGTGTTTTTCTAAGGCATTTGTTTTAATTTAAATATGTTAATGTGTGGAAAGGCCGATAGTATAACAAGAAAATACGCGTACCATCTACTATTAAAGGCATTTATGTCTACATCTGATTTAATAAAGACACTATACACTCAGGAATATCACCTGCATTTGACCATCGCTGTGTTGACGCGTAGCATTAACCGTATGTTATATCGTTCATAAACATGTACATGTACTGTTTTATTTTTGGGTAAATATAACGAACTAACCCTCTACATGTATATGTAAAAAGTACCTTTACCAATCAAGGTCGGTGTATACATGCGTGATAACCAAACAAAATCAAAGTACATTTCCCAGAGTGTCTACATACGTGTGGACGGTCAATAGGACACCCCAGAGACATGTTTTATAACTACTTGAACTTTACTAGGGGCGCCGTATGGAAGCCGAACACACATTAATTACCCATTATTGCTATTGACGACCTTAGAACGCGTCAATGACACTACAGCAAAGTCGCAACATCGGCGTGATGTGGGTGTTCGTAGATCTAGCACTTATTAATTGAAAATATATTTAGCCCGCAGACACCTTGAAACTAAATGACTGTATAACTGGTTGATGTTTCTAATTACCGGTACACAAAATGCTGATGATTTTCGTGTACTTCATGTTGTGTATATCGCCGGCCACCTCCTGGCGTGTACTTCATGTTGTGTATATCGCCGGCCACCTCCTGGCGTGTACTTCATGTTGTGTATATCGCCGGCCACCTCCTGGCGTGTACTTTACACCGGTTGAGGGTGTTGCAGAACACACGTATCCGTGCTGAGCTTCGTGATGTTATTACATCAAGTCACGTCTAACACGTATCCGTGCTGAGCTTCGTGATGTTATTACATCAAGTCACGTCTAAATGCTGCTTCGCGCGATATTATCAATCCGAGGAAATTTTCAGTAAATTCTTTTTACTGAACAAAATGTACTTTTAAATTACAGGCTGGACATTAAAATTGTAACAGTGGCATTTATTTTTTTATTAAGAAACTAATATTGTCACGAGTGGCGTTGTATTTCAGTTTCTATAATGAATGTTTTAACTATGCTATGCCATACTGCATTGTGACAAGAGTGCATACATACACATGTTCGTACACGTAATGCAATTTATGTTAATCACATTTTTATACATAACGTTTCCCGACGTAATGTTGCATAGTTCGGTTATTTTATAACAACTTACACATTTACTTAAACACATGTGTTTAATGTACACCATTAAAATCTGAGTTAAATGCTATGTGATGTTAAATTATAAGGTAGAGTTTTGCACATTTGTCTTTTAATTTTAATTTTGTGACGGCAAGGCTAATATTGCGAATGTTATTTTTACATTATTTTTTCTTAAACTTTTAAAATACGTTTTACACTGTTGTTTTTATACTTATGTTATTATCTGGTTGTATGATAGGCAAATGAATACTGCAATTGCAAACAAAACATGTCTTTAAACCTAATAGGAGTCACCGGCGATCTTGGGAGTCACACATAAAAAAGTTCGAAAACCTATATTATCTTATTACCAACGTTTATGAGGCATCAACATCTATCTTGTGTTACGTAATAAATATTCTATCGGTTGGCAATTCGTTTATTTCAAACTTGTAATAATCATTTGTAATATAAATTGAAGAGATGTTCAAATAAAGAATGCTGTAAACAATTATGTCAAGTTTTAGGGCACCGTGACAAAATGGCCCGTACAAATACTGACACACAGAACGACACAAAAACACGTACAACATCATGACGCAACAGACATTTAGAAACACTATATTTTTGTGTTTTTCGGATTTTTCTTTTTTATTGTCTTTTTTATTTATAATTTCTTAAATGAATTCTCCAAGAAATATTGAGTTACCGCCTTGGTAACAAGAAAGTGTGGGTTATCAAAAATGTTATTTTTGTGCGTCATAAGATAAGACCTAAAATAAATAAAGTATGTTTTAAATAAATAAAAAAGGAAGGTCAAACTATACGCTAACTGGCCTTACCATAAATGAGTCCCTTTAAATAAGCCATTACTGTCGCTCTTTTATCAATATTTTGTTTCAAAACAAATATGTAAAAATAGTAAGTGCACTAAATGTATATTAAATTAATTTTTAAACAACTTTGCAAATACTGCTACTACATGGTTTTGATTTCATGGAACATCAATACAAAATTGGTTATACTGTGACGACATTTAAGAAATTCGTGTTTACAATATAAATTGAAGAGATGTTCAAAGAAAGAATGTTGTAAACAATGTAGACATATCAAGTTTAAGGGCACCATGACAAAATGGCCCATACAAAAAATCCACAGAGAACAACACAAAAAAACACGCATAACACCAAGACGCAACAGACATTTAGAAAAAAAAATTATTTGTTTGTGTTACATACTTTAACTCATTCAATATCCACTTGAATCTCATTCATCAGGCTCAGTGCAACATGTGAAGTACAATCCGTGAAACTCTAAGGCATGTGTCGTTTTCCACCAAGCTTTTTCCAATATATACGAATATAGCCATCCTCGAGTAACAGTGAACGGTTCAGCGTCTGCTGCAGAACAACCAATCCATGCCGAGGGACAATAGGTTTGTAATAATGGATGTTTTGTTCATTGGTGTATTGTCAGTCCAGCATGATGCCCAAGAGAGACACTAATGAAAGACCATATTATTCTATGATAAAGTTAGTCATTATCTCATTGTGTTTTGATACTAATTGCATCTGTTATCGTAACATTCATCGATTTATTGAAGAAATGTAATAACGGACTCGTATATTCCCAGCAATGAAGTAGATGCAATGACGAATTATGTGATTTGCAGTTATATTGCCTGGTACATCATCGGTACTAATTGGCTTACAGTAATCTGAAAAAGGAAATACCTAAGGAAGCATAGTTTGCATGGGGAAACTAGCAGCCTCGATTTTTTTGAAGCTGTTCATCAACGGAAATGACAAATGTCACTTCACTGACGCCCTAGCGGATGAGCAGAACACCATTTTCAAATGTAAACAACCTAAAATCTATGGTCCCAAAGGACGAGAAAAATAACTTTATATTATTAATAAACAATATATAAATGTTAAACACAGATCTACGACCATTAAGCAGCTGCCATCTGGATTCGTCAACAAATGACCTTTGACTACGTGTAGTACGTTTTACAGTTAAATCGGCCATTTCCCATTTCGGTGGGTTTAAGATGTTATGTCTGTAACTAGATACTTGTATAGTTGATCACAAACTTCGCGATATAATAAGTATACTCATTGAAATAACATTGCAAATAGAATGAGAACATTTATAACAAATCACAAATAATGTGTTGGGCGCCATACAAATTCCTCCTACCCATATTGTATATTTGCTATATCCTTAACCCGGTAAAAACTGCAATGTAACAATTTGTAACAAATTTGAATCGCCACATATCGATTCGCCACAGTGTATAACGATTCACCACAAGGATATTATAGATCCACCACAACTCTATTATCCTTTGCCACATATCGAAGTAGAATTAAACTGGTGAAAGGGAAAGCCCTCAGGCCTGCACGAGAAAACAGCAGCCTCGGTTTTATTGAAGCTGTTCATCAGTAGTAATGAATGTTATTATACCTCACGTGATTAGTTTACTATATACCGTAATGTGACGTCACATGCTGACAATCCGTAATGTTACCCTCTTGACATTACCTATACGCCCGCTTGACATTACGAATCGGCCCGCGCGTGTTAAAATGTGTTAAAATCTAATTATTTTACTGACA
>Ga0224511_10001331_pt1 | contig 14648 bp, 8 predicted proteins | sample SF_May12_sed_USG_2_FD_169988 | JGI IMG/M metagenome (GOLD analysis project Ga0224511, IMG submission 169988) | Sediment microbial communities from San Francisco Bay, California, United States - SF_May12_sed_USGS_8_1 | ecosystem: Environmental > Aquatic > Marine > Sediment | place: USA...
AGTGAGTGAGTGAGTGAGTGAGTGAGTGAGTGAGTGAGTGAGTGAGTGAGTGAGTGAGTGAGTGAGTGAGTGAGTGAGTGAGTGAGTGAATGAGTGAGTGAGTCAGTCAGTCAGTCTGTGAGTGAATCAGTCAGTGAGTGAGTCAGTGAGTGAGTCAGTCAGTCAGTGAGTCAGTAAGTCAGTCAGTCAGTCAGTCAGTCAGTCAGTCAGTCAGTCAGTCAGTCAGTCAGTCAGTCAGTCAGTCAGTCAGTCAGTCAGTCAGTCAGTCAGTCAGTCAGTCAGTGAGTCAGTCCGTCAGTCAGTGAGTCAATCAGTCAGTCAGTCAGTCAGTCAGTCAGTCAGTCAGTCAGTGTGTGAGTCAGTCAGTCAGTGAGTGAGTGTGTATCAAAGTTATTATCCAAATTGCGATAGATAAAGTATTAAGTCTCATTCAGACTGTACAGGATTTCAGTCCCGGCGTCGCTACGGTGTGGACACCGGGGCCTACCGGGACCACACCGTAGCGGCGCCGGCAAGCACCGCCTTGAATCGGAATACACCGTGTTGAAACGGTTTTCACCGGGAAGTGGACCCGGTGGTTTCAATTGTTTTAAACAACCGGGACTCACCGGGACGCACCGGGCTGCGAAACATCTTCGGCTTATTCCGGGGCATCACCATAGCTCTTCCGGCATCAACCGTATCTCCACCGTAAGCCCATCGGGCAAAACCGTAGCAAACCGGCATGAGCTGTGTCCACGGTAGAGATACGGTGACTCCCGGTTTGGCCACGGTGTTGTCACGGATGAGAGCCGGCGTAGCCCCGACTCTTTCTGGTCGAACTAAGGTTTGGCACGGTAGCAGCCGGTGAATGCCGGTAAAGGTATAATTGAGGTACAGTATGACTACCGTTCAAGCCGGTTGACGCCGATTGAACTACAAAACAGTATTTAAACCATGTTTGTTGAAGTTTTACTCAGGTTATGTGTGTTATTCTAAATAATGTCTTAATAAGAAGGGGATGCAGGGGGATGCAGGAGGGGATAGGCAGGTAGTTTTTCGTTGCTTACGCCATTACTTATCTTCTCTCCCACTCGAATGTTGATCTTGTTTTTGCTAACTTGAGTTCTGTACATTGCAAATGACATATCTATTATAAGTTCCCAGAAATTTCATTGATATGCATATGATACGGCGTCACAACGGGGCTTTGCCGTCTTACTTCCGGGACTCGCCGTAGTGACACCGGGTTCTGTCGCCGATGCCCGGGGCAGAGCCAGGGTGTATCGGGGTGCATCGGGACACACCGTAGCGCATCAAGGGCTACACTGGGAATGAACCGCAGTAAGCCGTAGCTTAACCGGGACAGACCGTGATCTATTTTTGCCCCAAACCGGGTCCGATCCGAAGCGCTGCCGGGAATGTATGAACGCACTTGAATTCCTTCACAATTCGTCCCGGTTCGCCCCGGTCTGCCGGCTACATACTGCCGGGACGCACAGGGGCGTACCCCGGGACAGTGTGAACGAGGCTTTATAGAAAATAGCATAGCATACAAAATACATGTATTTATTTAATGCTTTATGGTGAAATAAACTTATATTTCACTGCTTGTCTATATTTTTCACTGCAGTATAAAATATTATGTTTATAACGTTATTGTTTCCCGCGCTTTCTCGTTTTTATCGGCTGTCAAGCCTCGAAGAACCAGAAAAAAAATGTTGAATCTTGGTGTAAGGTAGAACTCGTGGTCATAGGAAATCATAATTTTAGAAAACATAAATATTGCTATAAATATATGCTCACTCGTGAAATAAATCTCACACCAAGTTTCAACAAATATCCTTTTTGTATTATACGCTTTAACACAATATTGCGCAGGGAGGAAACTTAAGTCAACACTGACACTTTGTCACACTGTTTTTTTAATATCAATATTTTCTACTCCAATGCATTTTTTGTTTTTAAAACGCTTTTTGTATTGTGCTATGTATCATATACATGTATATTAACACCCCAATACGGTTTTGGACAAAGCATTTTTTATCAGAACAAGAATGTTGTTGCCGATATAAACTTGGATATAAATTTCGAGTTCATTAAATCGAAGAAGCCGGACTCAAACATATCAAAAGAATCCTGATTGGGTCCCCTCGTTTTTATCTGATAAAATAAATCTAAAAAATTACGTCATTACATGACGTGTTTAGTAATAAGTTTATTTATATTCCTAAACTTCCCGTAATTGCATACATTTTGAACAAGTAAGGACGTCATGTTGTGTATTGAAACTGACCACTGCGTAGGAATCTTAAATAAATTAATATCTGAAGGTGTCATGGCGGCCAAACTTATTCCAGGAAAATGAAAACAAGCTGGCGTATTCTTATAAAGGCTTGGCCCATCTTTTTGCAAATTTATCAAGAAAAACCATTATGTAGAAGTGTTTCGTTTGTACTAATGCAATCTAGTCGTCCAATGAAATTAGATTTTCTTTTGTAAGAAAGGAGTTGAAGGACGCACTGCCATTGAAGACACTAGGTAGTGAACATATTTTATAAAAAAGAATTAAGGAATAAATTTAGTGTTTGATAAGTTCACCGATTGATGAACGTCATTAGGGCTGGTTATAGTGTGTGGAGTCCGAAGGACTCCACGCGTACTTCAACCAGCCGTAATGACGTTCATCACTCGGTGAACTTATCAAACACGAGATTTATTACTTATATTTACACCTCATTTTATCACCTTTTTTGAAAAATATGTAAACATCTTTATTTGAATATTTTTGAAATGTCAATTCAGAACCTTTTCCCCTGTTTCTTTTCGCAGATGAACTGATCCGCCGATTCACACAAAACAAAATAATCATACTACGACAAAGAATATAATTCTAATTATATATTTCGTAACAGTTTTATGTCATATTATAAACATGTCTAATATGCTAAATACAGTACAACATACTAACACAATCAAAGTTATTTTAGTATAAACAAATAAGAAACCAAACCCTGCTTAAATACTGAATACAGCACAGTTGTGTGTAACCAAGCTATTAACGCTCTTCCAATTTTTTCTCCCCAAAACGTTAAAAAAAGAAAACTTACCTTTGAATATTGAATACCAAAATCCAAGTCAAATAATTGAAATTGGAAAGAATGGAATGTGCGCATGGTAATATTTTAACACCAGCATGTTTAAGAATACAACCATGCTAGGACAATCAATTTTTTTCGCCAATATCATGAATATGATTCAATGCCTTATTACAGGAGGTCCAATTGATTTAAAATGAGTAAAAATCCAGTTCATTATGTTATGTAGACGCTACATCCTACACTTACGTTTTAACTGTATTCAACAATTCATCTCCACTTACATTAAGACTTTTTATCACTTATAACCGATATATAGCACCGTATTTCCTTTAACAAAGTCTGTGGAACGTCTTGAGAATCTGTCAAAACAGCTGCATCATGTTTACTTCAGGTAGAAGTAGAATGACGTCACAGTGCGACACATATCATTTAAACCTGTCTGTTTTACGATGGTTGTGCCCCTTTTTTGAACGATTAAATACGTTTAAGTAAACGTATTTTGATTAAACTGTGCATAAACTAAGTAAGAACTAGTATTTAATTAAAAGTCGATGTCCGTATTGAGAAATACGAAAGTTGTTTGGGGAGGCTATAAGAATAGCCTTACATCTTGTAGAAGCTATCTTAAAACAGCAACATTCTAAAAATAGCGGGGAATTCCTGACGTCATTAGTGTTTTCCGAACCTTTGCGCGGTGATAAGGCTAACGGTGTTCATCGAAGAATGAACTTCATTCGTCCGGTAAAGGATATTGAAGCAATGGAAATAGAGGTGTAAATATATGCCTTTTAATTCTGAACAAGCTTCTGCAAATTGCAGATTAATACATAATGAAAGTATAATTTTGGCGGAAAGCAGTAAAATCACTTACAAATTGTATGGATAACTGTATAAAAGGGCAAGAAAAAAGTATTCTTAAATTTACTGATCAGACACTTGTAGATTTGTTGTTGATATTTAAGCCTAGCGTACTGTGTACCGGTCTCGCACAATGCATACTGTTTGACAAGAAAAACAACATGTTTGGCGATTCCATTTACATAAAAAAAACATGAAAGTAAGTTGCAAGCACACGTTCAATCATTCCTGCTAACATTAGCTTTACTATGTTTGCTTGTTATATTTCCTAGTTTCCGACCTCCCCACATCAATGTTAAAGTTTATAAATACTAAAAGGACCCCAACAAGTTAAGAGTTTTTGATTGTGTATGTCACGCTTGTTGTGTTTCTTGATGAAAATTGGGCCTTTTTAAAGTAAAAATTGATTTATGCGTACGATTTTACAGAGTTATTGCTTACTACAAACTGACCCTGTGCGTACTGTGTCTAAATCGCATGAATACTGCGTACCAAAAGGAAGACTAAAATTTATAAAACTGTTTATTGTAAACAAAATGCTTAAAGATACAACTGGACAATGGCAGTAAGTAAACTAACCAACCAACTTAATTTCAGCCTTTAAGTTAAGGTAGTCAGTGGAGATCTGTGTTCCATAGAAATGTTTAATATTATAAAGGTTGTTTAGTACAGGAATGCTAGTTTATGTTCATTATAATGTCACGCTGAATCGATACTTGTTATACTGCCAAGAAGCTCACACAACAACCTCACCAACATAGGGAAATATGATTGAGATGGAAATGTAGATTAAACACTTAAAAGATCAAATTTGGAATAACGTAAGTATTTTAAGCTTGAATTAGAAATACGATTGAGCATTTTGATGTATACCACTCGTAATATATTTCCAACCACTTTAAACTTCGTGCGTAGATAAAAGTGGTTTAATTTCTCTGGCAATCTTCATATTAATCGACACCACAAACCGTCCTTGTGTCCATATGAGTAAGATTCTACAGTGATACTGATAAAATTCTGTGATATACTTCCTGTATATGAGTGTTGATGGGTGATATATATCAACTTAAACAGACCTTTTTGAGCAAGAGTCGTGCTATATTAATATGCCTAATAGATATTCCTGAATCACGTGAAACATATTAGTGTGTGCAATGATTTAAGGCGTTTAAACATCTTTTGTATAAAGGCCATAGCCTGAACCTCATTTCACCTTTATCCGGGTATCTCCCTCTGATATAAAATGTTAGTTGTCCAGTATGTGTTTAATGAGCTTTGATCTATGATTTCAGAGATGAATACTCAAATTAAATTCCTACTTAATCTAAAAAGTGCAAATAATTCACTTACTTTAACTTCAACCAAATGTGCATCTAAACTTAAACCCCAGGGACATCGATTTGTAGAAAGTATGACATAAACATCGCACCTGTGGCTCTTGAGTAGAGCGTACCACTAAGATCTCCCAAACATACAAAACATCATTGACAAACACTGGCAAATCATTAACACAAACACAAAGCCCAATCGTATTTTTCCTAAAAAATCAATGGTAGCCTTCAGACGACACAAAAGCCTCAAAGAAGGGCAAAGGTCACACCCAGACAGGAAAGTCCCAAAGGGGAGTCAAGGCCGTGCAAGAAGACACGCTGCCAGACATGCAAACTGATGCCCATAGCACAAACATTCAAAGCAAGGTCTGGGGCCATCTCCGCCATAAAAGGACGTCATGCATGCAACACGACCAATGCACTGTATCTTATGACGTGCAACGTTTGCAACAAACAGTATGTTGGAAAAACGTCCATGGCACTTAAAAACGGATGAACCTGCATCGGTCGGATTGGAATACCAGAAAGTTTAACAGGTCCCCACTTCAATGAGGAGCACCACTCGTTTGACAACATCGTACTTTACTGTATCGAGGCGAACGATACGTGGACAGATGGGCAATGAAAAAGCCGAGAAACCTACTGGATCCGTAGATTAAACACTCTTCACCCACAGGTAATAAACAAAACGTTACTTGCATGTTCAATATAAATCATAACGTTACCAGCGCCATTCTATTTTACACCTTTCAATAAGACTGCGCTCGCCAGTAGCAATTATCCCCTTCCATTGTCATTTCGAATAGGCCATTATAATCGGACAATAATTGTACCCAGTCGTGAGCACATCTCAGTAAAGCTGTACATACATGCTGCAATAACTTCAACACGTACAGAACACGTATTTTCATATCTGTGCTAGCCCCTGAAGAAAACAGATCGTTGAAAGCGCTAAGGCAAATGTTTTATTTTTAACACTGTTTGAACTTTTCTTTCTTAGATCTATATACATGTATTTGTGTTAACTGTTTAGTGTATTAAGGTCCTAGTGTTGTCACAAATATGTGGCTTTCGACATCAAAAATGGTATAAATAAAACACTACTTTTTAAGCTTTTTAATATATGTTCATAGATTGAAAACATATAACATATTTTTTATAAGAACTTATTTAACAGCAATACCGTGTATATCCTTTATATTTTATAAATACACTAAATACTGTTAATTACATGTTCCAACTTATGCGCAAGAAATGCATGACTTCCTATCATTTATAAGTATTGACAATGGAAGCTTATATAATGGTTATAGTATACAAGAAAACGTTTCCTTAATATCATCAATAAACAAGGTAGAAACATAATTATTTGTAAATAAACATGAACATGTGATGGTAAACCGAAAGTAGAAGGCTCCTGTACCTCAGAATAAAGGGAATAACATGGAATATATTATGCCGAAACATAACAAAAAGATTGGACTGGTTGTTTTAACAATTATAAAATCTACTACCGTATATCTGATAACTAACTTTTCATATAATTTTAACATCTCTGCAAGCAATTGTAAACAATAAGTTGAAAAAAAACACATAATATAAAAAATTATGATACTAATTTGGTAATTTTGACATTTGCTATTAATAATCTACATGTAGATGGATTTCCTTGATTGAAAAACGTTCTGTCTTCCCAAATTATATTTAGACGAATAGGAAAATACGTATGTACGGTTTCAAATAACGTCTAAAATATACAAACAATACAAAGCATAATGGCGTTAACATAAGACACCAAACGACATAATAATAAAATTGCGGCCTAACGTCATTTAAAATTAAACGAATTCTCAACATTGTGGGTGCCGCAAAAAGTATGTAAACACGAAAACGATTATCAATAAGAAACAAATTATTATCAAATGTCCATGAAAGATAATGGCTTTTGAATGTCACAAATATCGTCCCATCTATTGTCACACGACACTTCTCATCGGAAAAGCTTGACCACTGGTCTGGAGTTGACGCCGCTGGTGGTCCATACGTGAGCGGCGCGGGTCAGGCCGTCTTTTCCGGTGATGGGTTCCTCAAGGATGTCCCAACTTCCAGCGACTACGTGGGCATTCGTCATGGACCTGTACCACATCTCCCACGCTTATGGTCTGCGTTGGGTTTTTTACCGGAGAGTTTGTGTGTTTTGCGAAGTGCTGTCAAGTATTCCGTCCCCTTCAGAAAACAAATCGTGAGACTATGTAGTGTCTTTTAAACAAAGGAATTTGGAAGATCCTCGGATTATTATGAGTCTCTGAAATCATATTGCAGTTTGAGGTGTATAGTCGTTCCGTAGTAAGAAAAACTAGTTTGTAATAACCCCGGTGTGTGTTTTCGCGTGACAGCAAATTACGTCGACGGAATTACAGAAGAAATAAATCTGAAATTTCGGGGTATAGAGGTAGCAGGATAAGACAGAGTAGCCCGTGGCGTAGAGGCAGCGGAAGTGGTCTAAACCACTCGGGGCTTAGAGGCAGGTGAAGTCGTCTGGGTAACTCGGGACGTAGAGGCAGCGGAAGTCATAGGCGGTGCAAAGACGGAAGTAGGCGGCGTTGCGTAGGCTGATGTTTGCAGCGGTGCGTAGGCGGAAGTCAACGGCGGTGCGAAGGCGCAAGTCGGCGGCGGCGCGAAGTCGGAAGACGGCGGCGTTGTGAAGGCGGATGTCAGCGGCAGTGTGTAAGCGGTATTCGGCGGCAGTGCGTGGACAGAAGTCGGCGGCGGCGGGAGCTCGGAATTCGGCGGCGTTGTGATGTCGGAAGTTGGCAATGTTGCGATAAAGGTAGACGGTTGCGGAGCGATGACGGAAGATGGATGTTTCCAAAGGACTGAAACAGGCTGCCACAGTCTGCGGAGAGAAGAATGTATTCTTCAGTCGCAAGTAATTTTCTTTTCAAATTCTTCGCAATAGTCCGCCGTCTCTGTGATCTCACTTGCGATGGTGTTTAATTGTGTGAATGTTAATAAGGAAGAAACTAAATCCATGGCGGTCTCAATTTTTGCCATGGCCAGTTAGAAAAAATACTATTGTTATCTCAAAACCGGTTTTCGCAAATTTCCGGGTATGTCAAACTGTTTTCTGCAGTCCCGTTTGTCCCCAATAGTTTCTATATTGTTCGACTCCGCGTAACTCAAATTCGTATGTGTCAAAATATAGAATATATCAAACTCAATTCTTTGTCCCCACAAATATAAAACTGTTAAAATTAGTCGGTCTATCTCAAACTCTAAATCGCTAATAATTGCAAAACGACAACAATAGTGATTTTTACACCTACCGTGAAACTCGCAAAGACACGGTTTTCTTAACTTGTAAACAAAATGAGCTGTTGTGTTAGTGAGTTATCATGTTTCCATTCTGTTACAGTTTACGTACCGACCATTAAATAAAAAATAATATTGATTATGACAACAGACTAGACAAGAGAAAGTGTCGAGCAATCTGATGAAGGACCAGGTCCTAGTCAGTGGCGGATCCAATATGTTACCTTATGGGAGTGGCGTGACGTTTGTCAACGAGGGGGGGGGGTAGTAAAGCATTGAAATTATACAATTTTCGTTTCAAAAGTCATAAATTAAAGGTATGTACTAAATAGTGACAAGTCACATGACTTTCGGTTAAAACTTGCGTCTTCTGATACATTGCAAAAGCTGTGCTGTTTTAATGATAACGTTGTATTTTCGAATTCTGAATCAGATATTAACAAATATGTACATGAATTTTCAAATATTATTGAAGATGTTATGTCAAATTACTTGAAGAAGAGATTTGTTTCAGCTTCATCACACATTTATTTAATTGTACTTGGTATTTTCAGGACTGCCAAAATAGTAGAAAGAACATATATTCAGCATTGAAATTGTACAGAAAGGAAAGAAATGATGAAACTAGACAACGTACGATTTAATAAAGATCAGAATATAAGTCATGTATTAGGAATGCTAAGTATGTATTTGATCATTGTAAAACATACAAACTATTAAATGCTCGCCATAAGAATGTAACAATGTATTGGAAAATGTTAAAAGACGCATGTGGTGTTCAACAATTAAATGAGATAACGAAAGATACTTTTCAACGGTACTTTAAATCAGTTAATTGTCCAGAAAAAAGCAATACAGCAGTACAAAATAACAAGTCGTGTGGGACTGATTTACACACTAATGATATTTTAATTCATGGAATGGATACTTTTTTTATTTTTGTCACGTTTGAACAAGATTTTTGATATTGGATATTTTCCTGATTCTAGGTTTGAGGGATATGTCATACCATTACATAAAAGGGGGGAAATAAATGACGCCAATATCTACAGAGGTATAACGCTGCTCAGTTGCATTGACAAATTATTTACTAGAATCCTTAACAATAGACTGTGTAAATGGGCTGAATTGTACAACGCATATGAAGACGCTCAGTGTGGTGTTAGGGCAAAAGTGGGAACCACTGATATTTTTTTGTGTTGCATCGATTGATTAATTATTTCATTAATATTAACACTTCGCTATACCGTGCCTTTATTGATTTTAGTAAGGCACATGATTATGTTGAACATACTAGTTTATGGATAAAACTAATAGGACTAAGTATCAGAGGTAAAATGATAAATATTATTAGATCAATGTACCAGAATGTTAGATGAAGGGTTAAATATAATAACAATCTTAGCAATAGTTTCGAATGCTACATAGGCGTCCGACAATGAAAGTGCTTACCTCCCGTTTTGTTTCGATGTTTGTCAATGATTTAGAAGAATGTTTTATTTAAAATGGAGCTAAAGGGTTAAGCCACTGTCTCATAAAAGGTCCGACGGGTCGGCGATGGGATGATGACGATTTTTTTGGGGAATCTGTGGCATATTCGGGGAGTAGTCTGCGATATATCGTCGATTTATCTGCGCCTCGGCAAAAAAAAAACAGTTGTTTTAGACCGGCGAGTTGTCGGCAAAGCTTACCTCTTAGATAAAATTTCCCGATCTATCGGAGGAAACAGTTCTACCCCGTAAAATCGTTATAGCATCAGTGACTAATACCTATGCTTTCATTACTGATTACATGTATAATTATGTTTCTTATCAAATCACTACCTTGTAATGATGTTTTACAGTACTAACTTATTATACATTTTCGTTATAAGATTAATACATTCTATCATGTTTTTCCATTTGTTACTATTCTTTCGTTTCGAACAGAAGACATTTTAAATGGAAAAAAAATGTCCAATAAATTTCAGAAACAAATGGACAATTATTTAGCAAAAGTAATGTTTTAAATGTAATTACCGGTAGTCTTTACTCATATTTTATATATAATATTATATTGTAAATATGTCCTTCATGGTTAATGACATTCGGATTTCCTGAATAAACAAACTCAACAATGTGTCTGAATAGAATTAGTGTTCATTCCCAGTAAATGACACCTTACGTAACTGTTTTAAGGCTGCATACATTTATCGAGTTGTATTAGTTGTCTTCATACGAAATAGTATTAGCTTCCTTATTGTTTAACCTAAGTGTATTGGTATTGAATAAATATTATATTTCCTTGTTTAATCCATATAATATATACTACGATCACAGGCATGCGTTTACATAGTGTTTGAAATCGGTAGATAAATGACGTTCATGTTTAAGATTTAATAATGTGAATAGACCTCATAGACGGATAAAATGACAGTACGTACTTTTTTCAATATTTCATTTTATAATGTTTACATACGTAAACTATAATAATTTATAATGATATATTTTAAATACGTTATCTGATAAAGGTTTAATTACTATCAATATGGTATTGCAATATAGCAACTTTAGCTGACAACTATATAACGCATTGTTTGCAGTTACCGCCTATGAATCTTTCAAGAGAGGTATTAAGTTTACGAAATATCTACTGTAGGTAATTTACAGCCATTTGCTAAGTTTTAAAAAACAGTCGCTTATCTATTTCTGAAAACCAATTGTGTATTCTGGATTGTGTCACTTTTTATTTGCATTTAAGGAGCTCATGCATATGTATGATGCTTGCTATGACTATGGCAATGGCTTTGTCCATATTCTCGCTTTTGTAGCTACGGTGACAGAGATTAGAAGGCAATTGGTTTATGCGTCTTTCATAGTCAGCCTCTTGAGAACACATACTTCTTGTTCTCTAAACAAGACTGTATTGTATGTTCTTGGAACAGTGGCGTGGGTGGCAACTTGTTCGGTGCAGAAACTGGTGACTGTTGGTTTTTAATACAGATCCGTAACCAACTGGCTCCTCCCAATACGAGACACAGTGTTCCAGAATGCGTGATTTTCGTTTGAGATTTTGCTTGTAAATTTAAGGCCCTTGTTAAGTTCGTTTGCTTTGTTTATTAATTCTTGTAGGTCCGCCCTACTGCCCTGCCCTGCCCTGCCCTGCCCTGCCCTACCCTACCCCCGTGTACCTCGTGCCGTGGTTTCTTGAAAACGTGTTCTGGAGATAAAGAAATGGTGATGAGTCAATGGCAACGAGGTTGTTGATGATCATGTACTTCGTCACCGTTTTCGCCTGCCGTCGTCTCCCATCCTAATGACTTGAGCATGGCCCCAACCCTAGCCTGTCTGCGATAATTCCCAGATTCTGGCAGCTCGACGTTGGACCATCTCCAGTGATTTGATGTTTGACTTTGGTGCTGTACAATGAGTTGTGGTTGACGTTTTATGTGTATGCTTGATCCGAAGCACATTCTGTCACATGTCCCATTGTCCTTTCGAATTGTGGTTTGACACTAAGCGCTCGTTCAATTGGGTGTCTTCAGTAAACTTCAGTGAACAATAGATACAATGAAACGGCTGTTTGATAGGATTGGGTGATAATTCAGACTTGTTTAAAACGTTTTCCACATAAATAGCAATTGTAACGTTTTGTTGTTTTGTCCGGTTCTTGTTTAAGATTTGTGTTGGGATTATTATGCTCAATGATAAAGTCTTGCTCAAACGCCACATTGAAAAGACATTCTGCTGTATGTCTGTGGTTCCCTGAGGGCAGCGTTGATCATCAGATTTAATCCCATGATAAAGATTACCACAGGGACTGTGCATCCGGTGACGATTCCTTCTCTAACTTCTGCCACCCCGTTAGCTGGTCACCAACAGAGAATCGCAGTTTGATTCCATCTAGATAGCTGCTGATGATTTTCTGAACATGGTTTGGGACGTGATCGTGTTGGAGGGCTGTGTATATCAGCTGGATTGAACCGTAGGCGTTGGCGAGGTCGAGCCAGACTAGGTCCTTCTTCTTGTTAGGTCCTTCTTCCCTGTTTTTGCCTCACGTATGAGATGGGTGATGGCGCTGGTGTTCTCTACACAACCGGAGAACCCGGGAACTCCTCTCTTCTGGACAGAGGTGCTGATTTACTTGTTTGCTGTGAGGAATGATGTCAATCTTCTGGCAAGGATAGCGAAAATATCTCCACTTCTACATTTAGTAATAATATGGTTCGGAACAGGTTGACGTTCTTGGAGTTCCTTTCCTTGGGTTTGAATATTCCCTTTGCTTCCTTTCATGCTTCTGGCACTTTACATTTCCTCCAGAATACCTTAAGGATCCTCCATAGCCGCTTCTGCAGGAGTGGGCACATCTTGTACACTTTGTACGGGATGGCATTGGGTCTGGGAGCCGACCCAAATTTTGCTTTCGTGATGACTTCCTTCACTTACCCTATAGGTAAGCTCTGAGATCAGCAGCTCTGTCTCTGGTGGAGCTGCTGGTTCTATGCGCCCACAGTCCCCTTAGACGACTTCTCTACTGGGATCAGAATGAGTCTCGTGAAGGTATCTTTCAACCTCTTCCACTGGGATTCCGAGTGTGCCTGACCGCTCTTTATCCAGTAGGTTTCCCGCAAACTGGTATAGGTTGGCTGTGAATGCCAGTCTCTTCTTGGTTCTCTCCTGCGCCTTTTTGCTTGTGTTGTCGGCCTTCCGCAAAGATTTCAACTGTGTGCGTACTGTGCCCGTCAACTGGGAAAGTCCGGGACGCTTAGTTGGTGAGCTCTGTCTGTACCTTCGCTTCAGCTGTCTGACTTCACGTATTAGATTCTCTATGCGGGATTGCCGTCTGTTAGGCCTCGGTGGCTCCCTGTGTGCCTTGGCTTTCTCTACTCCAAACCTTGCCTTTGTTACAGAGAAGACAATGGTGGTAAGGGTTTGTCGTTTCCGGTTCACTGGTCCTTGCATGGCTGCTTCGAGGATGATGTCATCTAACAGTTTCCATGATTTCTTGTCTTGTGCTTTGGGCCACTTGATCATTGGTTTTCTTTGACTTTTGGCTGGGTCTTGGCGTGGTCTATCCAAAACAGCTTCTTGCTATGCTTCCTGGCTGCTATCTCATGAGGACTTAAGTAGATCCAGAAGGGGGTCTTTTTTCTCCACCTCTGAGTCCTGGAAGCCATCATGCGTTGTCTCGTAAACAGAGAGTTCCTCAATACTGTGGTTTGAGTCCAGACTAGGGTACTTCTGCGTCTCAAACCGGCTAAGCGCTGTGCACGTGGCCTCGCACGTTGGCAACCGGACTTTACTTGGTGGATTCGCAGACCGTGTTGGTTCTTGCAGACCTTGCTGCATGAGCAGGTTACTGTTTCTGGTGCTGCATTCGTAGTCGTTTGAGCGGTCCGTGTCGATTCCATTAGATCCATCCATGTGAGTGATCATCCTTCCTCCCTCTCGGTAGACTCTGAGGGTATCTTTCGTTGTTGGAGTATGTAGCTTGTTTTTGGGTGTCCTCTCATAAGAACTGCATTTCGGGATGCTACCCCTAGTGCCCCGGTTCCAGTCTGTTCCTGGCGTCATCTGTCTCTCCAGTGTCACTAATCTCTTCTTGGTTGTCATCCAGTCTTTCCTGGAAGTCACTGTTAGTCCAGTTGTTGTATGTGTTATATGTGTGTGAAACAGCCTGCTGACTATTATTCCTGCTTTCCTGCAGCTATTGAGTATATGTCTCTAACCAGTTTCCCCAGGCCTGTTGTGCAGACCCACGAGTACCGCCGGCCAGAGACCCTGGAACTGTCGGTCTGTTGTAGTCATTGGTTTGCTTATCGACCTCCATCATCAGCATGGTGCTCATCGTCACATATATTCGGGCTTAATCCATGTATATCTGAGAGTGAGTGGTTCCACCGTCTTACGGCGTGGAGGACGATAGCTTCCAGGTCTTCTCTCGTCGTAGCCACAGCCAGCTAGACGCACGCAGCTTCAATAAAACTAAGGGTGTTGTTTTCTCATTCAGACCTTGTTTCCTGAAGGCTTCCCTTTCTTCAGTGTATAACTATTTCAGTCATGGTTTAACATAAAATCCAAAATGTAAT
>Ga0224511_10001332_pt1 | contig 14640 bp, 11 predicted proteins | sample SF_May12_sed_USG_2_FD_169988 | JGI IMG/M metagenome (GOLD analysis project Ga0224511, IMG submission 169988) | Sediment microbial communities from San Francisco Bay, California, United States - SF_May12_sed_USGS_8_1 | ecosystem: Environmental > Aquatic > Marine > Sediment | place: USA...
TGTGAATGAAAAATATCCTTCTCGCGAACGTAATTTCGCCGACGTTTGGGCTCATTTATTAGACTTTTCAAACGCTGGCCAACGCTGGAACAAACGTTCATAGTGTGAACCCACCTTAAGGTTACGTCTTGAAAAAAGACATTTTACATTAAACTTACAGCAATGGTATAAATACAATTCCACATTACATATACAGATATATGCATTTATTCTCTCCTGAATAGTTTACAAACGAATGTAGTTTGACGTTTTGAAAACATCTCTCCGTACACATAAGTAGAATTATTGCTCTTCAATTTCTGCAATATTTTGATAACGATCAATCTATTGCGATATTATACATGCAGTTTTATCCAGTTATCTTTAGGTTAAAGCGTATATCACATATGAAACAAACGCAACAACATTAATGTTGATGAAGATTCGTTGACTATGCAAAAGACTGATACATATTCGAATGCATTTTCATTAACTCATTAAGATGAAAGAAAATAAATGTTTCGCTCTAAAACATGCTACGATAATTTAAATTGATGAATTTGATTTAATGATACAAACGTCAGTAATAAGTAAGTTATAAAATATATAAAAGACTGCATGTGGTAAAGTATTTTATTATCATCCGCCACTTTACATAACATAAATCTCTGACAATTTTTATCCCATAAAACAATTACCCACCTTCCAACATCTATAGATTACACCCTAACACATTATTATTGTAATTTCCAGATGTAAGCGGCTTGCTGTGGATTCTGCATCAGTTTAGAGGATATTTAATTAGCCTTACGTAAGCCTCCATTATATCACACAATTTGTGAGTTTCCCAGGATGATCAACACCGTTCAATACAACTGCATGTGAGATATACTACACGTATAAGCAAAATCTAATATCTACACGAACTTTAAAGTAACAGCACATACGGGTTGTAAGATAGTATTCACATTTCTAAAAGGGTTTCTTTGTGGTCTGGCATGGTGTGACAAAAAATATTTATTGCCTGAAAACTGAGAATAGTTGTGTGTTTCATACGTGTTCCGACTTGCAAGCCTATGTGCATTGGATATTGATGACGCGTAGGTTGCCGTGATATAACATAATGAGTGTTATATAATGCAAGTGTCCGTCAACAATAATAAACTGATATTAAACTGTATATATAACTGGATATAAAACAGACCAAAGTGACATTTCCTGATATCTGACTAGTTTAGTGCAGAAGCAAAATAGTTTTATATAAATGTTCAAAGAAATAAAGATGCAGACAAAGCAGACAGTGTCAAGTCAATATTAAGGACACCATGACAACATGACCCGTACAAAAACAAGAACATGTAGCACAACAAAATCCACACAGAACAAGATGAATTGAACATTTGGCATGAATTGTTTATAAAGGGCTTTTATTTATCAAATTAATTCCTTCAACAAATATTGAGCTGACGCATTGGTACTGTCAATGATTTTTTGAGGGGGGGAGAGGGAGGGGGAACCATTTTCCCACAAATACTCATTTCCTTACATTAAACGCATAACCATAACTGCTTGGTTACATTTTCCGATTCATACCCGTTATGACCGTGTATTAGAAAACACGATTCTGATAATAATGTGTCAAAGAGAATTCTTATTATGACCGCGTGATATATAAGAAGTGGTACTCTAAGTCGTACTCTAAAAGGTCGAACAGTTAAGGTAGGCCAATAAAGCAGGAAACCCATGAACCTTGTGTTCAGAACAAATACACCCGACATTAACAAAGAACCACACAGAACAATTAAACTGATGAACGGGAAAGACACGACATCATACAGACGAAACAAACATGTATTGAACAAAAAATCTGTGTTGACTTTTTATTATTTACAGTAAAACGCCTTATTCTGTCAAGTTACATGTACGATAACTGACTCTTTAACTGAAGAGTCAATCTATTGTAGGTAAGAAGTATGATATAAAACTTATATAGTCATATATATCGCGCAGTGTCAGAATCGCACATTGTATGTATCGCGATAAAGTGGTCATGGTAAAATAGTACACAGTGAAAACAAATGATGCAGACAATGTGTAGCATCTATGAACATGACAAACATGATCTCGACTGCAATGATCTTCCACAAGTTTTCGCGAATTGCGAGATAACTCTTTCTGCATTGCTTCTTATGATGTGTATGTCGAAGAGCAGTGTTCCTGTTGTTTCTCCAGTGTGACAAAGGATAAAAATATTTAAAAAAAATGTGGATCTTTACCACAAAAAATGTGAATGAATTTGAATGTATTTGTCACGTGAAATCACTGGAAGAGATTTGCTTCGGTTCTTTGAGCTTACATAATTATTTGGAGAATTTTTCAAATGAATAGTTCAGCACGGTTTAGCTAAATGTGTGTTGATGTACATTAAAGCATTAAATAAACAAAGAAAAAAGTAACATCTGACCTAACAAACAGACCGACACATTCGACACGCTACTGCTTTTATTATAACCTTTGTTCATATACGGATTGACGTTTTACACACATGTACACACATGTTACATGCAATTTATGTTACCAGCTATTTACGAGTAAATATTTGTTTACGACAATCAACATATGGGACATTGAAACACATTTCACATATTTATTTCATAAATTATTGTTGACAATATGTAAACATGTTTTATTTAGACAAAACAATATTCTCTGTTAATATATCAGCCTAATAAATGAAACTGTGGGAATGCCTGATTAATGAATGTCGTGGTTTAAAACAAAAAAACTATCATCGATTAACATTTTATGATGCAATAAGACAATGACAGTATTTCGAAAATAATTATCAACAAACGGTCGCTTGTTTGGCAAACACACATAACCCCACTCAATCGACATAAAGATTTTCAGTCTTTTTCTCCTTCCCTGATGATCCCAAGAATATCTTTTCAAGAAATCGCTTCGTCTTCTTGAAGGAACTCTTTCGTGTCTTCAATTTGTTCACATCCGGATGAGTTATAGGTTCAGTGTTTGTGATGGAGTTGAATTTCAGCATGATTTGTTTGTGGATGCCGACCAACAGCTCGTCGATTCTGTGGTTAAGTGCGGCCGATGTCTCGATGTACTTACAATCGAAACTGTCGGCTGCAGCCCGTCCCTCTGCAATGGAACACATACGTTATGCACATCTGAAGCCATACTGTATCATTCTTCCAAAGAAATTGTGTGTTCAGTCAAGCATAACTGTTATATGTCACATTTATCTCAATAAATGGTATTTTGGAAAATCACATCTTACGAAAATACAAACAAACAGTCAAAAACACCTCTTCGGAAAAATATTTTGTTTTCTGTTATTCCGAAGGCGTGAGACATTGAGAGTTTTATTAACACCAGTCAGTGTACTATGCAAGGTGTGAAAACGTAAATGTCATATTTGTCAGATATAAGTACACAGTTACATTTTTGACAAGATAAGCTCAAGTTTAACTTTTTCCCCTGCAGATAGTAGTAATCAAAAGAGCACATTTAAAAAACAGTTGGAAATAATTAAATCAAATGCCTCCATATATCTAGTAAAGGTGTTATATAGTGACTTGTCTTAAATACAGAAATTACAAGCCAATAAAGGGAAGTAAGATGCATTAGGTATGTTAAAATGCATTTGTATGTTCTCAATATTGTAAGATTTAAGACTAACAAAAGCCACCGCGTCTGGAAAATGTCTAATGCGTATGCAATATCCTGTTCTAATAGCAACATGTCAAAAGTGTGCGTGCCAGTGTCACACTTGCTTAACCTATTATTAGACATAAATTTCAATTACTGGCGAGAACGAAAATACAAGCATATCGAGGAAGTAAAATTGTATGCTAATTACCGTCTGCGCTGATGGTTCTCTTGCGCGCGAGGTCTGTCTTGTTTCCAACGAGGATAATTGCCTTAGTAGCCCCGACCTCTTCCCGTAGTTGACGGAGAATGTCGACGGCCAGGTCGAAACTGGAGCGGTCAGTTGCGGAGTAGACGACTAGGAACGCGTCCAGGGACAGGTTCTCCATGTTTTCCTGACAACGAAGTAAAAACATCAAATGTCGATAAAAATGTTATTATAAAAACTGATAAAAGGGATAGCTCCCAGGAAGCAAAGCCTGCGTGGGAAAAATACCTATAAATAATATGTACTGTATACAATACAAGCCTACACATACAACACGCCTGATTTCGTATTATGCTTCCACCGTGTGTAACGGATTAAAATCCCGAATCACATTCCCGTCATGTGTAATCAATAACAAGCGTGTTGTGACGTCAGACCCATATTATTTTTAGAATGGAGAGTAAAGTTCTGTAGAAATCATCAGTGTTTAGATAAAAACTAATAGAACCGATATAAAAAAAAGTATATAATAAAAGGAACATTATGTCAGCAAATTGATCTGTTGGTCTCGCGTGATACGACTTTACACAGGCAACTTGAAGTGATACAAACCGACGGATCAACACGCTGACATTATATTACGTTTGTTTCAATAAAGAAAAACTAAACTTGACCGAAGCATGAGCTAGATATAACTTTGGAAATGTACCTGATTTAAAGATGCTAGTTTTATACCCTACACTCGGTCTCAAATCTTCCAATATATTACGTATACTAAATAAATTAACACTGCAAAAGAAATTGGAAAATGTGGCAAATAATGTGTTCTGGGACAAAAACGTAAAAACACAACAACAACAAAACAAAAAATCTAACATAAAAACGCGGGACCTCTCGCACACAAAGCGGATTCGTTACCTCTTCCCCACCGAGTCAACCGAGAGTAACGATTGCAGTCACGCTATATAACTGTTTCGAGGCAATGGGTCGAAACGTAAATTTTTATAAACAAAACCGCATTTGCGGGCCACACATTTTCAACACATTATTTTCTGTAATATTTGTATATGCATGGATAGCTATATTTTGGCAGTTTCTCATATTTACGGGAGTAGGTTTTACTGCTTAAATATGGTTAAAAACGTAAGATGAAAACAAGTCTGACCTCAAAGTCCTCTGATTGCAGGAATTCCAGAGTGGACTCCTCCCCATCAACTTGTACAGTTATCGACCGTTCATCTTCTGACTGGGCTGCAATATGAATACAGCTGTGGTAACAACATTTTACACACTATTTATCTTGCATTGTTTTACCCGTTCGCTGTTGAGTGATCACTGTTTAATTACCACACTTAACTATTGTCATCGTAATACATGAACTACTAGTTAAGGGAGTCATTGTGCTATCAAATATATTTAGAATATTACGTTTTGAGTAATCACATAATTATATTACTTTAAGTTGTTTTCACATACAAAATGTACCTCACTATATAATTTGGTAATTGCACATTCGCTATTGTATAACAGTTTACGTAAATCAAACTGACAACTAAATTGGACAATACGTACTCGAGAAAATTCTTGGCCTTTTGAGTTTGTATATTCTCTTCACGTTATAGAAATCTCAGTTGAGACAGCCGCATGCCAGCACCATTATTTGTTCTGAATAAAGAGCATCCCCTTAAGCCTTATACAGACTGGTTTAACATAAAAATGCCTCTGTATTCAGCGATTTTATTGACGAGAATGTGTTAAATCCATTAAAGGATTACTACAGATTCCTGTGCTCTTTAAGCTGAGTGTTATATAGTAACGCAAAACATATCGAACGTTAACAAAATAAATAAAAGTACAGTCACTCTTTGAAACTTAATGTACCAAAAATATAGAAAGTAGTATGTATGTATCCCTAAAGGTATTTCAGTGATGAAAAACATATATTACTTATAAGTTAAATATGTAAGAATGTTAAAAAGCATAAAAACATAAGAAGCAAAATGAGTAATGCTACCTATTGAACCAGCGCGACCTGATTGTTAAGAGCAAGTAAGGCAAATATACACCATAGCCGCGCAGCCATGTATATGGCGCAGTGTGTAAATATGTTAGTATAAAGCTTTAGAAAAGAAAAACACAAAAAATAGTTCATTCTAAATGTCTGTTGCGTCATGGTGTTCTACGTGTTTTCGTGTTGTTCTATGTGTCGGTCTTTGTACGGGCCATTTTGTCATTGTGCCCTTAACCTTGACATATCTTCATTGTTTACAACATTCTTTCTTTGAACATTCTTACTTCAATAGTATTTATATATTTAAAGAAAACGAAGATTCTTATATTTTTAATCCCAACATAAAGCACTATAAGTGATGAAGAAGAGTTTTTAATGGCATGATGGTACATTCATTATTACTCCTTGAAAACTATGATGATTTATGTTATAGACAAACCTTCTGAACGAACTTGTTTCATATCTTTTACAACTCATTACGAAACACTTAATCAACATACTTATTATATTTTAGTGTTTCTTTTCATTTCAAAATAGAAACCCGATAATGTTAACGTACTGCTGCTGCTTCTAACATCAATTCTGAATAAATATTATATGCTTTAGTGTCATTGTGTGTGCTTGTTTGACAAATAAATGTTAAAATACGGTACCTATAAAAGCGTTTGCTTTTTGCTATCCATAACAAGCATGTCTGCATGAGTGCTATTGATTTTCTTCAGACTAGTGATATCAATTGATTTAAATAAAAATCTCACACACAATTGTAATAATTGTTATGATATGGCATTTTGTAGGAAACCTTTTTTTTGTAAAACCGTTTAATCCGATAAAATGCATTTACAATGTCAAGGCTGTGATGTTACGATGCAAACAAAATTGATGGCAACGCACCAGTAACTGCTTGTTGGGAATTCCCCAGGGTCTGAATATGCGGCGTTAAACTAATAGCGTAACATTCATTGGGATGAATACTTTATGAATCCTATTGACTTGGAATATGTCGACGTTACAAGCATGACAATGCAGATTTTATTTCGATACATTACAACTACTCAGAAAAAGAGGTGAATGTAATGTCAACCAACAATTAACGCGTTTTAGTCTAAACGTTTTGTTTATGTTTTGCTAATTTAATAAAGTTCTTACTTTCAAACATATATGAAATGTTTTAATATTATTTTTTCTTTATCGACACACACTATGACAATATTATATAGAAATTACATTATACGTTTGCAAGCTTCCTTCGCAAATACTCATATTTCCTGTTATACCACGACTTATGTTTGTAATAATAGCCCCACGGCCAGGGGTCGAGACTAGCACTTGGTGTGTGGTTAATTACGGATTGCAGATGGTAAATGAAATAATTATGAATACATGCGCTTGTACTGGTATCCTTTCAAAACATTATATGTTTTACAGTTTTTAAAGGATTATTTTTGTTTTCGGAGTCTAAATTAATTTACGTTCAGCACCCGTTACATTCAAATAATGTCGCCTTAAACCGGATGACAAGTATTGACACATATTGCGAAATAATTGACTGATCAATACAACTGATCAATGTGTGAATGTCGGATAAAAGAGAAGCAACGGGTGTCCTTGTCTTCTTCCCGCCTCCAAGTACTTTAAGTTAAATGTGTTAATAATAAACACGGTATTTATATCAACTAAAAAAATAAACCAGAAAAATTAATTTAAACAAGCGATCAGTTTAAAAACATATACCGGTAGATCAAATACAGAATTGGTCAATGTGTAAGACCGATTAACGATTTAATTGTTTGTGATTTGCGTACGAGCGCCTGCCAAAGGTCTTAGTACGTCCTTATACAAAATGCTGAACAATACATGCTGCCGGTGGCTGCAACATGACTCATTTGAAGGCGACTTAGACAAGCATACATATAAGTTCCATGCCATCCTTGTGAACTGATGTGGTCACAGAATGAATATAGTGTCTATCTGTCCCTTGACGCAACTTGTCAGTAATGACACATGTATGTTTATCCACGCTCGGTACTGATTAGGCTTAAATGTAATACTATGCCCAAATCAGTGTTAAATCGGCGTACATCACAGCAAAACAGACAAACCAGCAACTATCGATATACCAATAAAACGTAATTGGAAAGTGACTTACAAATGTTGAAATTTCCTCCCCCAAGGAACTCCGAGGTCATGAACTGGTCTATAATGGACGTCTTTCCCACACCACCAGACCCGAGCATCAGAACCCGGAAATAGCGTTGTTGGTCGTCCGTTTGGGTCATCACAACTTTCGGTATAATGTAGTTCTTATTTGCAATCTTCTCCACATTCGCATTTTGAACACCATTATTAACACCATTAAGCTGCTTATAACTGATACTTTCACTTTTACGCGATTTAAATGAATCCCCGCGATTAACTAGTCCCTTTGACGTCGTTTTAAACGACCGCACACGACGTAGCTCCCCTCCCGGCCTCTCGGGACGTTCCTTGAACGACCTAACGCGACGCACACGTGCAGTGTCGTCCCCACTACTATCGTCACTAGTGCTTGCCTGTAGTTCCATGTCTGAACTGAAATATTTCTCTAGATTAAAGCGATCCAATGGCACACTTAAATAACTCTCCAATGGCTTTGTCTCGCTTACAGCCCCAGAACCAATACTCTTCCGACGATTCCTGTTGTGATGGTGCTTTGTCCGTTCTCTGAATGCACTGGCGTGAAGCGAATACGCGCGTTCTCTGTGTGCACGAGGTGACGACGACGCGCTAGATCTGTGTTCTGGAATTGAACGTTCCAAGAGCGATTCATCAGAGTCATTGCCAATAGTGCTTGAGTTACACTCGCCTTTATATTGGAGACACCTTATGTCCGCTTTATGTCGGGGATCCGTCATTTTATTAATCGCTGTGGGAGAGCCTACTATATCAACCTGTTTGTGAATAATAGAGATCAATTCTGTCATACGTATCAAAATAATTAGCACATGTCCTATTTAGTCCTAACAAAATTGCTGCATGGTCATTTCAGTGTAATTATAGACATTCTGGGCACGGTGTAATTATCACCAATTCCTTTCTCACACAGGATAGCGTCGTAAATGCGCAATAGCTCGCGAGTACAAACAAGATGGTACCTCCTGGAGTCTTATCGTGCTGTTATTTCTAGGTATCTGTCATTTTCCGTGAGAATTAAAATGATTTACGCTTGCAGTTTCTTGCAAAGGTCGATTAGCGAATTAGATCATTTTCTCGCGCGTTACGGACGGGGCAGGTGGGAGCATCGAACGCTGCCTATTTGACTGGTTGCTGGAGAGCTGGCGCTGCAGTAATGTTATGTCTTCACAGTAAATTCCCAGGTATAACCAGTCCTGCAAAAAGACAATTCATAAATCGTTATACCATATCAAAGCACTGGCGTTTTATTGTTTCCCTAAAAGCTGAGCAATCGTACAACATAATGAAATAGTAAAAAATCAAGGGCGAATGTACAAAGTGTGGCATTCAGTTTAATAGGTATCAAAGCATTTTTTGTATGTTTGTCTTTTTTTCTTGGCGCAGAGATATCTTACAACTTAATCAAATGGAAGAAAACAAACGCAAAAGCAAACGTAATACGTTTACCAAGAGTATAACAAATAGTGATTTTTGTCTGAGAAAGAAATGGAAACTGCATAAGGATCTTGTTAGTGGATGTCTTATCATAATTACGAGATAGAGTAACGTTAGTGGTCTGTATCCGAGATAGATAGATGTATACCACTACACAGAAATATAAATCTTGTATGTGATACCCTAAAGATGACCTTGATTGAACTGAAAATGAACCCGTTAAACATGAATCCAATGTCAAGAAAATTGCAAGTAATTATTTCAATTATTTCAAGGTTACGGACGGGGAAAGATGCCTTTCAGAAAGTAGTTTGTATGCATAAAACAAACTGAAGCAATAATATGTTATCATACGATGTGTGTCTCTATTTGTTGCACATTTATTTAATGTGGATACAATAGATATCCCATTTCGATAGTATAATTTTGATTCAATTTTATAAATAAATTATTTTAAGCCAGATCTTAATAACCAAAACAATTCACATTTCAAGTGCTTAAATGTTATTAGTTATCATATCTATGATATCTTAAATATATCAACCTGATACAAGTTAGAAATAAATAGTTAAAAGCGCGCACAAAGAGATGTGCCGTATATGTGGTACAATGCACGATTATTTTTATTTTTGTTAAGCATTCTATTATTTTGCGAGTAATGTGTCAAGATTAGACCTCAGCAAAATAACGTGTTTACTTACATTAGAAATGCACTGTGAGATGTCTTCAAAATTTACTAGTAAAATTAAACAGAAAAAGAAGCAAATTAAACTGTTTTGTACAGTGTTTCGTCGTGTTAACGAGCGCAACTTTACGTTTTTATATACCGCATTGATGTTTGATCTCTTAAAATAACATTAAGAAGAACAATTCCATTCTCAGAGATATAATGGACCATTCCCTAACTGGCAAGTCATTTATAATGGTACATGGTCCATTTTAATCCAATGGTTGTCAGGTTAAAATCTGACCTAGTAAACACAAAAGAAGGCACACTTTCTCTTTGTGATAAACTTAATCACACAAACACAAAAAAGTACAAGAAGTTGGAGGAAGCTAAAGTTTTGTGGACAGCTGCATTATGAATTAATACCCTTCATAAACGTTAACAAGTCGTAAGGAGCGAAAATATCGTTAATCAAAACTTGTTATAACCTTTCGATATGTTTGATTATGTGATGTGTTATTTTCTTTTCATGGTGAATAATATGAGTTGAAATACAGTTTATTTTTGTTGGTGTAGCTCTTGGTGGCGTTACCTTGAAATTAGATAAGAGTTCATATACTTCATCGCTTATTAATTAAAATTGAAGTTAACAAGTTAATAGACAAGTTACTATCATTCGATTAGATTAGTATACATCAACCGTATGATACTTGAGAATGCTATAATAGATATATACTTAAAGGAAAACAGTTTAGTCAGCAGTTGTAAATATAATAATTATGCTTTAAAATATTTTATTATCATCTACTACTTACATTTCAATAAATATCAGATAATTTCCAATCCATTCAAACAATTACCCACCTTCAAACATCCACATATTACACCCTAGCACATCATGAGTGCCGTTACCAGATGTAGGCGGCTGGCTGCGGAATCTGCATCCGTTCACAAGATATTCAAGTAACCTTACGTAACCTCCAATCACAACATAATTTGTGTTATATCCAGGTAACCCGCCGGATAGGAGGCTATTAGTTCAATATTTACAGCGATAGGGAAGCACTATTATAAGCATTATCAAGTTTTACAATACTTATGACTAAGTACTTAAACTTTAAAAAATGGTTGGTCGTAAGTATTTGAACGATGACAGGTATGTCCCGGCTATAAGTCGCTTAAGTTGGCCATAACGAGTTAAAAATACTTATACAAAATGTGCAGCTCTTGTGAAACAAAAGGTCGATATATCGAATCAAGGTGAAAACAGATGACGATTTGTATGCCCCTAATTGCCGTGCAGATTGCAGTGAAGTTTCTAAAAATTATTGTCAATACTGTATTATTTTACACTTTCTCATTAACGTCGTTTATCAAGACGAAGCCAACAAAAGGGTGACCGGAAAAGCTCTTCCTATTATAAATAACGCTAACAGATTGATTAAATACAAGTGATGTATAGCTACGGACGTGGAGTGTGCTCAATTAAGATTACGGCGGCGTTGGTTTAATGTCCTGAGAGGTTGTATGGTTGTTGAATATGATAAAATTATTACTTTTGAATATAAAAAATGATTTTGCAAACAAAACATTTTGTAACAAGTGTGACTTATTGTTCCGCTATTAAATATAGGGTTAATATACTTCGTCATACATGGCACGGCATTAATTTTGTACATAATAAACACATTGTTTCATAAAGAACTCTCATTTTGAGGACATTCACTTTTTCTCAGATTAAGAACTATCACAAAGCATTTTTGAAGACTGACGCTGGCAATTTGTAGCTTATGATAACTTCTGTAATATATCTATTACAACGACTTATAAAGAATACGCATACGATTTCAGCATATATTCACAATGTGAGAAGAAATAATAGAAAATATATACTTTTAACTTATACGTAACATAACATTAGGCCTATAATATAAATTGAAGAGATGTTCAAAGAAAGAATATTGTAAACAATGTAGATATGTCAAGTTTAAGGGCACCATGACAAACTGGCCCGTACAAAAACCAGCACACAGAACAACACAAAAACACGTAGCACACCATGACGCAACAGACATTAAGAAAAAACAACTATTTTTGTGTTTTTCCTTTATGAAAATCACGTATAAAAAACCTTTAGTTGAAGACAAGCACAAGTGAGAAAGAATAAAATACATTTTATACATTTTACTTATACGTAACATAACATACCTTTATGAAAATCACGTATAAAATTCTCCAGTTGAAGACAAGCACATATTGCTTTCTGAAACCTCCTAGTTATACTGAGTGATTTGTAATACATATCCTGGCGTATTTAATTAGGATCGTTCTTAAACGAACAACAATGTGATCAACATTAGCCAACATCCGTCTTCTCAGCGTGCTGTTATTTGTTGAGTGTTTGATGGACAAAGAAGATATCTGTTCTCAGACATTTACTTTCAATTGTTCAACACGATTGTTGTTCAATGATGCTGTCTTTATGTAATATCAGGTTTACAAGCTTCATTAAGACTAAAGGAAAATAATGTTCTTATTATGGTTGCCATGTTCATAAAAATGATATTACACAACAGGGGCGAATTTAAGTAATGATGTTGTTCTCCGAAACAATTAGATAAGGCAGTTTGCCTTGCGGCAACATCTAGCGAGTAAATTTAGTCGATCGAAACAGTGTGCCTGTTTCATAAACAACGCATTCAACATCAACGAACTTATTATTTTAACTTAAAAGAATGTCAAACAGAAGGCAGGATTCCGTTGGAAATGTGTCTTGAAATCAATGTTTATTCTTTTATTTACAAGAATAAACAATGAACAGTCGTCTATCGTTAGCAAAATATCAATTTACTTGGCGACACTTGTGACAATCTACTTCATAAGGTAGGTCGAGTTTTTGTTTGTAAATAATAAAAAGTTCACAATGTAGAATGTTATGAAAAGTCTACGCCAGTGATGAGGCTTTGTAATTACAGGTTCATCAACGCAATCGTTTTCCTTATCAAATTGCTTGTTGAATGTAAATAATTTGAAATCAATCTCAATGTTTTTGTCTTATACAAAAATGTCCAAATGTTGTTTGCATTGGAAAAAATCAGGGACATCTAAAATTAGTTTAGCAGTTGATAGGATTAACATTATAATACGAACTGTTTGCCATCGACAGAGGCAACGCACGTGAAGTGGGTAGAGTGCTAGAAACCTTTCTTTTGAACACTGAGGGTCGATGGTTCGAATCCTGCATTAAGTCCTATTGTCATACATAATATATAATTATTTTTTTATCGATTACTATTAAATTATGACCAGCTGTTAACAAATGCATTTCCCAACAAAATAAGGGGTTCTGTCGTTGTATTAACGTAAACTTAACAAAATTAAATGAAAACGAAAATTCCTTAATCTGTTCCACTGTGTTTCACCTGATTCACGGGCTTAATTGAGGAATACAAGGTGGGTTGTAAGTTAAGACACAATACATCACTTGAGAGATGACATTGCCTAAATAGTCGTCGTTTAATAAATGCGCATGTTGCAAATATTCTCAATACTGTTTTGCGATTGAGTCAAATGCCTGTTAAATACGTATTTTTTGTCTTGTATTTATTATTATTTTTAAAGATATTTGATATTGTTAAAGATATACAAGAAAAGTATATGTTGAAAAATGTTAAAAACACCCCTTTTTAAAACCCGATACATTTGTGGATTCGAATCCAAGCCCAAAGTGACTTTATTCGATCTAAATCATAAAATAAACCCGGTGTCTTATCCTTTGCACCAGCGGCGCTTGTATGAAGAAGTCCTGATATAATCGTCTTTAAAGGCTTCTTTGTTGATATTTGGAGCATGACCTACTTAAAGCAGTTTGTTTTCATAACATAAGATAACGGTCAAGTTCCCGGATGAGACTAGTGATCTGTGTACTATTATAAAACAGATATACATCTTGGAAGAATTATGTGACAGTATGTAGAATGTTAACAAAAGTTAAACAATAAATCTCTAATTGCCCTGTGTCATCTGAGTCCCCCTGACCTACATATAGAGCCAAACATAACCGTTTTAGTTGGTAGATTTGTGTATATGATATTTTATCGAATAGGAGAAGGTTCATTAAATGACTAAAATATATATATAAACATGTACATGTTTTATTACACATTTAGGACGTTGCTAACACTATGGTAAAATAGTTTTTACTGACTTTTTTAAGATTTTAAATTGAAGTCCAATGTACATGTACAAACTACATAATAGTAAAGCGTGTTTTCAATAAAAGAAAAGGTACAGAGAAACATTCAAGATGTCGCTTATGACGTGTGATATCAAAATTAAAATTGTAATTCAATACATTATAACCCTTTAAGTTTAGTTAATAATAAAAGTATAATAATACAAAATAAATGGAGATCAAGATTATTGGGTATGATACCTTATTTAATTGTTTTCTCAATAATCAGAATTAAGCTTTGTTTACTTTAATACACTTATTTT
>Ga0224511_10001333_pt1 | contig 14639 bp, 6 predicted proteins | sample SF_May12_sed_USG_2_FD_169988 | JGI IMG/M metagenome (GOLD analysis project Ga0224511, IMG submission 169988) | Sediment microbial communities from San Francisco Bay, California, United States - SF_May12_sed_USGS_8_1 | ecosystem: Environmental > Aquatic > Marine > Sediment | place: USA...
GTGATTGAACATTGACCCTTTTCTTTTCTATATACACTGTTCTGTCTGTGTATATACTCAATATATACAATATTATTATGCCTGCCGTGCCTTTAACCACAGTAAGCTTTCGTGCCTTTACGATTGAAACACACTCAACCAAATAAGGCCGCTATTCCACGTTTCCGTATCCGGGCCCAAACGAGTTTAACACACCCTAATCCGCGTATCAGTATTATAGTCCTCCAATGATACTTAGTCCCATACTTATAACCCGGTCGGGATATTCTGACCAGTAAACAATAACAATAACACGCTTGTATTGATGTGTATAGGGGTATAGGTAAACAATGACCTCTGAGACACCAAAGATCGGCTAGTCCATTCGAATAGGAGTAGCAGCGTTTTTCAATATTTAGCGTCAGTGATGTAGCGTATTATAGTCAATCTTTATCTCAATTATAGAACATTACCTTTGTTCTAAAGATTTAGGTTACTTTTGTTCAGAAGAGGTAGTTGACTTTTGTTCCTTTACTCGTCTTAATGTCTAGCAACTAGTGCATGTTAGAGAGAAACAGAAAACACGTTTTTAAGCAAAGATTTTTATTGACATTTTTTTCGTCGGCAACGCATGTTAAATATTATTGGTATTAAGAAAATGTAAGATATTTACTTTAAACCAGGAATAATAAGTAACATGTATGTATTTCGTAATTTTTCATTATTATTATAAACATTTGCAGTCATATGCTGTTGTGATACAGTTTAATGTTTTGTTTACAAGAAAGTAAGAAACAAGGATATTTTATATATGTCAAATATTGCATTAATAAAACAAATAAACGTTGTACATTTAAGTTTAGAAATTATGCGGTGGATTCACCAAAGTGGTATATAAAGCAATCTTAAGTACACAAACAAAATAAGCCGAAACTCGAGAAAAAGCTCTTGTGCGTAATCTCTTCCTCGGGAAAATGTCTCATTAGTACACACCATAGAAATATAACACAGTTATCAAATATCGCATTATGTTAGTGTAACACAGTTTTCAAATATTGCATATTGTTAATATTTATAACACATTTTTCAAATATCGCATAATGTTAATGGTTATAACACAGTCATCAAATATCGCATTATGTTAATGTTTATAACTCAGTTATTCACTGATCTCATTATGCTAGTGGTTCTGTCAGCAGGCCCCCGTCATGTCATACTAGTTACACAAAGTCCATTTAAGAACTTGAGAACTTGTTTCCATCACTGGAGTCCTGTCAGTCTGTGAATATGCAGGTTGGCAGCGTTGTTGCGAGGCATATAGTCCCTTGAAGCGTTGTAGAGGCGCAGCGCTAGTTCCATGTGTCCTTCCATCTCCTCACAGTGGCCGAGCAGGTTAGCGACAGTCTCTAGGTGAAACATACTATCGAACGTGACACGATTAAGGCAGATGTCCCACAACCCTTGTAGAGCCTGTAACTGTCTCTGCCGTTCACGCAGACCACCGAATGTCAGGTACTGCAGGTACAGCATGAACGGTCGGGCGTCCACCTCGGCCCTGTCCATCCAGTCACGCTCAAGATATGTTCTGTAGGCAACATCATCCCCGACACTTCTGTACATCTCGAACCACAGAATAGCAGGTGCGCAGTACATCTCCTCCCTTATGAATCTCACACAAAACGCCAGTTTACGTGTTAGCGTCTCCGGGTTCGAATGGCGAAGTGCATATTCACAAAATGCTTCTGATGGTTGCTCGTTTGGAGGTTTTCTGCACGAACACACAAAGATCACCGAGTTGTCTAACCTTTGTTGCACATCATTCAACACACAAGCTGATCTGTACACATCTCCCTGGCAGTAGAGCATGGACGCGAGTTTCAGTCTGCTTGACGCCACGTCAGTGTCCAGTGTTTCACTATACAACTGCCACACATCCCGTGGTACGGCCTGACCAGTCTGTATGCAGTAGGAGCTGGCCACAGATGCCAGACTTGAAAGCAGGTTTGTGATGAGAAACTGAGCGCAATTACTCTCATACCTGGAAAATGTGCCGTTTACTTGTCGAAACGTTAGAACATTGATAAGATCAATTGCACATTGGTAGAAACCGGTATCTCTGCTGTCACACATTTGTTTGCAGATCTTTGTAAACCACCATACGTAGAGGTTCGACATATCCAATGTTAATTTACTACATACACTCGCGCTTTGGTCAGGAAAACGCTCGTCATGTGGATGAAGCTGCATTAGCCTCTCTCCGAGGTCGTCAATCTGCAAGTTGAACAACACGTGCATGTCGTCCTGAATCATGACCCGTATCTGCTTCTCCAGTTTCACCTGACACTCGCGGCACAGTTTCTTGTCAAACAGGTCCACGTTATCCACAATATAATGTGGGCACTCGCCCTGAATGAGGAATTCTCGTATCATGTGAAGGCATCGCACAATACATTCCATCAACCCTTGTTCCCTCCACAAATCACTAGGTGTCCTCTCTAATGTAAAGAACAGAGCAGTCTTACAATAAAAAGTTGTAAATTTGCATTCCTCGTGTAAATGTTGTGTCACCATTTGCTTTTTCAGCATTTTCAAAACAATAAGACACTTCTTCTGTACGTTGTTTAGACTGAACATCAGATGCCGTTCTATCAAGTTTGGCGTAATCCGCCATTCGATGTGTTCAGTTGGACTTCCACGATCACCATCAGCTACAAGGAAACAAGGACACTGTCTTGCAATCTCGAAAACCTCTGGTGGTGGCCAGTAGCCCGGTCTCAATGCATCAAACCATGCCAAGATCTCAGCAGGTAGTGAGGTGCAGGGTAACGCCGCAACGTAATCGAAGTCCTCATCGTCACTTATAGATGGACCACGTCTCAAATGATTAGCACCGAACGCCTGAGCAAAACTTCTGATTACAGATAAATTGCTTAAGAACACACGTCCTTGTGAATCGATGACGTCATCAGGTTCCACGACACGTGTTTCGGGCAGCGGTTCGTCTGATCTCACCCGCTGCAGAAGGTAATGCTGAGAAGGCGTGGAATCGTCTTTCACCATCAGAAAGTTAACCACTTCCCGCTTCCAGTCAGACCAGTGCAGCATGATGTTGATGTCGTTCATTGAGGCTAGCATGTCTATGTCTGACTGGAGACCGGGAGTAGTTGTACCTTCAGACTGGCTTCCAAAATGAAAAACAACAACATTAATTCTGTAATCCTGTCTTGTAATAGTGCACATGGCCTCCCGATGTAGGAACGCATCCCTCCTCCTGTCGAAGACCAGGCCGTTGGCGCCGACGGCGTCCAGTTTCCGGCACAGCAACACGGACAGGGACGGAAAGAACGGAGGAATCCGGAACATGGCCTGAAGCAAACAAACCTTTGTTCTGTGTCTTGTTTGTATTGGAAGACTGATAAACAACTATGTTAAAATATGATATGTCGTATACAGATAATAGTATATTACACGATGAAATTGTTTCATAATTATTATTTTAAAATTCTGCCAGTTTTAGAGTAAAACATTATATCAGCATATGCAAGATACAAACATAGTAAACCTAACGCTTTAATTAGTGTGTATACAACATACCAATCTGTATTTTTATTTCCATTATATCAGTTTTAATATTGTTGGAAATAATACTGACACCCATCTCTTGCAACAACAAACTAAAACACAAACTATCATTTATACAGTTAGAAACTGTAACGCCGTTGAAAACAAAATAACTATAATATATCTACTAGAATGTCAATGGTCATTTCATTGTTTCTATAAAGCTGCTTAGTACGATAATGCATATTTGAAAATTCTTAGAATGTTCATATTTGCTGACATTTTCTTTTGTTAATATATGTATAAATAAATGTACTTTTAATACAGAACAATAAGATTTCTTCGAAAACTATTTCCCGGGTCAAGCGCAGTAGATTTCTCTTAATCACTTCTTATTGGATAAAGTCAACAATTAACGGCAGCGATGGCTGAGTGGTTAGAGCGTTCGCCCCGTGAGCGGGAGGTCGTGGTTTCGATCCCCGACCGCGTCATACCAAAGACGTTATAAAAATGGTACCAGATGCTTCCTTCCTTAGTGATCAGCATATAAGGACAGGTCTGGCTTCTCTCTCCTCTTAAACCTCGTTCAAAAACAAAGATGGATACCATCTGGAATGAGCGGTCTAGAGCGTTTTATTTAAGTTGGGATAACTTGTTTTGCAATCGACTTTAAATAAATATGTTTAAATTAAATTAATAAATAATACACATATACACGCACACTTTATATCTACCCCAGTCCATTTATCAGTTTGTCTTTCTACACTATATATCGGTCCAGTTACGGTTTAACACACGTACGTTGAAAATACCTTTAAATAAACCGAAAGATATCACGGCTTCTTGCAGTTTTATTGAGTACATAAACCCCGTTATCAGATCAAGTATGTCAAAATGTTATTAAATGTAAATTGTAAACAAAACCCATTATTGAATTGGTTTTTCTATATAGTCATTTTCTCTGAACATCTCTTCCATTTATAATACAATACAGACTATAGATGAGGGTGAACATTCCACCATTTGGAACAAAGTGTACAGGGTGGGGGATTTAGGCTGAACGCACGTAAGCAACATTTTAAAGTAACATGGGTTATATTTACACACTGTGATAGGTAACATGTTATTGGTTGTTTCTAACGTTGAATAATAGATCTAAAGTTATACAATTTTAGGCTTCTATTCTACTGTTTTTGTTATTCATATTACTCGATGATACCTATATCTTATCCGTGTGTAAAATATTCTTCTTTGTTTTACCAAACTTCATAATACATGCATGTATTTGATATTGGTTAGTTAACCGAAAATACCTGAATAAGTCAATAACAGGCGGACAGCAGGCACTACTTTCACGACAATTCCTTTTGTTTTGTAAAACAATACTTTTCATCTTTATAGTTAACGTATTTGTATTGATAAAACGTTAATATAAATGGAAGAGATGTTCAAAGAAAAAAGTTGTAAACAATGTGGACAAGTCAAGTTTATGGGCCCAATGACAAAATGGCCCGTACAAAAACACACAGAACATCACAAAAAACGGAGTATACAAAGACGCAACAGACATTAAGAAATAACTAATTTCATGATTAAGCTTCTTCAAAACGTATATTTCAGAACGTTTTAAATGTTCCTTTAAAGTGACACTTATTGTGTGTATTATTATAAAATAATACTTTTTATCCTAATATTCAACATACTTTTGCTGATTAAAACGTTAAGCTTCTTCAAAACGTATATTTCAGAACATTTTAAATTTAAGTGACACTTAAATTGCATGTAAGTTATAGTTATCTGTTAGTTTTTGCCTAGAAAAAAACGCGTAGATTTTCTTTGTTATTTATGATCTTGAAGTAAATATTAAGAACCGCTTTACTTAGCACCTGTTCGTTTTATTTGGTATAAATGCACACGTTTACAAGTTTAACATTATTAATGATTTTACTTTCCGTTTATTTCTAACTTGCCTGAAAATGTGAATATACATGTAAGCACTAAATAATTTCAAAATCAGGAATTCACTTAAAAAATATCCAGGTGGTTATTTTTAAATGTGCTCAAAGGGAATACACGAGATATACCGATTTAAATATTGCATGCCACCAAAGTCTGTATTTAAATATAGATGGCTACTAAAACCCGGTTCCGGAATATTCCGGTACAGCGAGTGGATTGAATTGTCTTAACAGTTATTATACTAGTGTAGCGAGTGAATTGACTTGTCTAACCAGGTATTATACTAGTGTAGCGAGTGAATTGAATTGTCTTAACAGTTATTATACTATCGTAGCGAGTGGATTGAATTGTCTTACGAGTTATTATACTATCGTAGCGAGTGGATTGAATTGTCTTACCAGTTATTATACTAGTGTAGCGAGTGAATTGATTGTCTTAACAGTTATTATACTATCGTAGCGAGTGGATTGAATGGTCTTAACAGTTATTATACTATCGTAGCGAGTGAATTGAATTGTCTTAACAGTTATTATACTAGATTAGCGAGTGAATTGAATTGTCTTAACAGTTATTATACTATCGTAGCGAGTGAATTGACTTGTCTAACCAGGTATTATACTAGTGTAGTGAGTGAAATGATTGTCTTAACAGTTATTATACTATCGTAGCGAGTGAATTGAATTGTCTAACCAGGTATTATACTAGTGTAGCGAGTGAATTGATTGTCTTAACAGTTATTATACTATCGTAGCGAGTTAATTGATTGTCTTAACACTTATTATACTATCGTAGCGAGTGGATTGAATTGTCTTAACAGTTATTTTACTATCGTAGCGAGTGGATTGAATTGTCTTAACAGTTATTATACTAGTATAGCGATTGGATTGAATTGTATTAACAGTTATTATACTATCGTAGCGAGTGGATTGAATTGTCTTAACAGTTATTATACTAGTGAAGCAAGTGGATTGAATTGTCTTAACAGTTATTATACTATCGTAGCGAGTGGATTGAATTGTCTTAACAGTTATTATACTAGTATAGCGAGTGGATTAAATTGTCTTAACAGTTATTATACTATCGTAGCGAGTGAATTGAATTGTCTAACCAGTCATTATACTAGTGTAGCGAGTGAAGTAAATTGTCTAACCAGTTAGTATACTAGTAAAGCGAGTGACTTGAATTCTATAACCAGTTATTATACCAGTATAGCGAGTGAATTGTATTGTCTTACCAGTTATTATACTAGTGTAGCGAGTGAATTGACTTGTCTAACCAGGTATTATACTAGTGTAGCGACTGAGTTGAATTGTCTCAACAGTTATTATGCTAGTATAGCGAGTGGATTGAATTGTCTTAACAGTTATTTTACTAGTGTAGCGTGTGGATTGAATTGTCTTAACAGTTATTTTACTAGTGAAGCGAGTGAATTGACTTGTCTAACCAGGTATTATACCATTGTAGCGAGTGAATTGAATTGTCTTAACAGTTATTATACTATCGTAGCGAGTGGATTGAAATGTCTTACCAGATATTTTACTAGTGTAGCGAGTGAATTGACTTGTCTAATCAGGTATTATACCATTATAGCGAGTGAATTTATTTGTCTAACCAGTTATTATACTAGTGTAGCGAGTGAATTGAAATGTCTAACCTGTTATTATACTAGTGTAACGAGTGAATTGAATTGTCTAACCTGTAATTTTACTAGTATAGCGAGTATATTGAATTGTCTAACCAATTATTATACTAGTGTACCGAGTGAATTGAATCGTGTTACTTGCTATTAAACTAGTGTAGCGAGTGAATTTAATTGTCTAACCTGTTATTCTACTAGTGTAGCGAGTGAATTGAATTGTCTGACCAGTTATTATACTAGTGTAACGAGTGAATTGAATTTTCTAACCTGTAATTATACTAGTATAGCGAGCATACTGAATTGTCTTACTAGTTATTATACTAGTGTAACGAGCGAATTGAATTGTCTAACCAGTTATTATACTAGTGTAACGAGTGAATTGAATTGGCTGACCAGTTATTATACTAGTGTAACGAGTGAATTGAATTGTCTGACCAGTTAAAATACTAGTGTAGCGAGTGAGTTGAATTGTCTAACCAGTTATTATACTAGTGTAGCGAGTGAATTGAATTGGCTGACCAGTTATTATACTAGTGTAGCGAGCGAATTGAATTGTCTAACCATTTATAATACTAGTGTAGCGAGTGAAATGAATTGTAAGACCAGTTATTTTACTAGTGTATGTTTACCATACTTATACGCTTAGCTGTACGGTTGGTATCTAGACGTCAAGATAATTAAAACACTACGTACTCCTGTTCAAGTGTTTTACATAGATTAACAGATTTTTTACATTCCGCCATATCATGTCTTTCAGCATTAATTAAATATCTCTTATCTTTAAACATAAACCATAAGTCCACAAAACCACTGCTTTTAATCCGTTGCAGTTTGCAAAATAGTGAACCTGCATGTGATATAAATATACTTTTTCAAGGTAACTAACAGGTCTATTGAAACGGGTGTTTTGTACTTTTGTGTGATATATTTGTTCTTATTCAACTGTATATAACACATGTCACTATAATAAAAAGTGTATTATTGGGTATGGCTGATGGAATGTTAAAAGGGTTTATTAATGATAATTATGTTATAATGAGTTTTTAAATTACTGTCATACTCGTACATAATTATTGTCACACTCGTACATAATTTTTGTCATACTCGTATATAATTATTGTCATACTCGTATATAATTATTGTCATAATCGTACATAATTATTGTCATACTCGTACATAATTATTGTCATAATCGTACATATTTATTGTCATACACGTATATAATTATTGTCATACTCGTATATAATTAATGTCATACTCTTACATAGTTATTGTCTTAATCGTACATATTTATTGTCATACACGTATATAATTAGTGTCATACTCGTATATAATTATTGTCATACTCGTATATAATTATTGTCATACTCGTATATAATTATTATCTTAATCGTACATAATTAGTGTCATACTCGTACATAATTAGTGTTATAATCGTACATAATTATTGTCTTACTCGTATATAATTATTGTCATACTCGTGCATAATTATTGTTATAATCGTACATAATTATTGACACGATCGTACACCGCCATTCTAAATATAGCTAGGTCCATATGATGACTAACACTATAAGATACATGGTGTTTTGCTGCCCAATACGGGAAAATACGAGACAGTCGGAACATTATTATAGGACGATTTTTGTCCTCGGCATGTGTAAAAAATTCTGGAACCTTTATACACAAATGTAAATAAAACTCATAAACGAAGTGCAATTCACAAGAATTATTCTTTCTTCTTTCGTAATTTGGGAGAATTGCGGACAAGAAGCGCAATTCACATACGTCTCTTCATATTTTGGACGTATTGATAGATTGGAACTAAAGTACTGACTAGAGGACGTACCGTGCACAGTCACAAGAACATGACTCTGTATTCTATCATGTCAGTCGTTGCCCTTGGTTTATATTCAGCATTTATAACGCATTCCTTTAGAATAAAACTTTTAAAACTATTAAATCTAAGTCAGTTGGAAAAAACCTGTTTATTCGGTAAAGTTAACAATAATCTCTCTAATGATCTAGATTTGAAAATCTTTTTTTAAAGAATGACCTAATTTTTTTTCAGCATGTACGTTAGATAATATAAATTGAAGAGATGTTCAAATAAAGAATGTGGTAAACAATGTAGATATGTCAAGTTTAAGGGCACCATGACAAAATGGCCAGAACAAAAACTAACACACAGAACGACACAAAAACACGTACAACATCATGACGCAACAGACATTTAGAAAAACTATATTTTTGTGTTTTTCGGATTCATACGAGAGTCTGCCTTTCTGAAGTAGGCCTACACATTGAAAAGAAATATAATCAAAGGATTACCATTTGTGTTGAGTTATCCTCCACTCCAATGTCACGTGTCTTATTATATACCCGGGTTGATACGGTGGTTTACATGGTTGTACAAAACTTCTTCATAATTAATTGTTTAAATTGTTACATCAGTGTAAAGTTAAACCATCTTATGTTCACAATAAATGTCCTTCCGCTACCACTGTACCTGAGCAACTAGTAGGCTTACGTGATGACGTGGTTATAAACATGGCGACTGTGATTTCCTCTACTTTCGATTCTGCATTATAAGCTTCAGTGGGAATCTCCGTTGTAAAGTTTGGGGGTTTTCCCACCAACCTGTTCGGACCGGTTTGTCAAGGTCTAAGAAAAATGTGTGCTTTGGTTATTCGTAAAATCTCTGAATATGCTTAAATTATTTATTATCTATTATATGTGTGCAGCTTAAGATTATATTTTTGACGAATTAATTCTTTTAACATCAATATGTATCTATAATACTAAGTAGCACGGGAAAGCCCGGGTACTTTACGGTAGCATTCGAATATAAATGTGTGTTTTAACTTTTAACGTTTAACAGAAATGTCCTTTGCCGAACTCAATTTACATAGTAAAGCAAAAAAGAACAGAAATGTGAGTTAAAGAAAAGATTAATCGCATAAGCAAAAACATTACCTCCCTATTCCCACCTTACTCTTAAAAAGAAATTATTTGGAATAGTGCAAATAACCTGAGTAAAACTTAAACAAACATGGGTTAAATACTGTCTCTGTATTTCAATCGGGGTCCACCGGCTTTTTCCGTGGTCATACCGTATCTCCACCGTAACTTTACTGGCATTCACCGGCTGCCACCGTTACAAACCATAGTTTGACCGGCAAGTGTCAGGGCTACGCCGGCTCTCCTCCGTGACACACCGTGGCTAAGCCGGAATTCACCGTAACTCCACCGTGGACACAGCTCATGCCGGTTTGCTACGGTGTCGCCTCGTGGTCTTAAGGTGGAGGTATGGTATGTGCCGGAAAAGCTACGGTGATGCCCCGGACTGAGGCGGCGTTGTATCGCACCCCGTTGCGTCTTGGTGAGCCCCGATAGATTTACTATTTTTGAAACCAGCGGGACCACTTCCTGGTGAACGCCGGTTTAACACGGTGTATCCCGATTCAATGCGGTGCTTGCTGGCGTCGCTACGGTGTGGTCCCGGTGGGCCCCGGTGTCCACACCGTAGCGCCACCGGGACTGAAAATCAGGAGAATGTGAACGAGGCTTTAAGAGTTCTGAAACTATACAACTGTAGTGATATCAATAACATCTAAAAATAATTCATTGACAAGTCTGCTTTACAATGTTTATTCCCAGTATCAACATCAGCAATAATGTAGACGTATATTTTTTTAAATGAGGATGTAAAAAAAAGTTTGGTAAAAGTTGAAAAAAATCTTCATGTTAATATCTTATAATCCCCTGATTTTGCCAAATCTGGACAAAATCGCACATTGAACCATTTTATACAGACACTGTTTACAGATGAGACTATCCCGATACTGATACGGATGACAATATTGTCAAAAATAGCCACAACGTCATGTATTCCATTGCATCTTTATCCGGATACTGATATGGAGACGTGGAATAGAGGTTTATAACCTACTACTGCAGATAAATAGGAATTTACACATATCACTTACCTTGACTTTTTTTTAATTTCGTGTCTCCAGTGCAGAGCTTACAGAAGGTATGAATTACACATGGACATTTAATATCAGCTATTGAGCAAATCATAACAACTATAAGGGTATACATCCTAAAAATCCTTAAAACAGCTCTTCATTTCTTCTTAGATACAGTCATTCAAATCCTTTATGTGCTAATGTTTGTGCTTTCAAATGTTGTTTGTAACTTTGTTTAGACATCTGTTTTGACGCTTGCTGGAAAAAGCGATTTTTAATTTAATTTCCATTTGAAACATTTTATCAGATCCAGTACTTACTGTAAGAGAAAAAAATAACAATCCAGCCTTGGTATTGATCACGTGCAACTATTTAACACATTTTATTCTGAAAGTTCTGATTTCACTTCGACACTTGACTTTTGATTCTGTAAGAATGTTTTGTTTCCTAATAAGCGCAAAGATTTCTTCCCGCAAAGTGTTAAAATCGAAATCATTTAACACAGTGCTTCCCTTTACATATCTACACACAGTTGAAAAGATTTAAAGAGATAAGGTTTTATGAGAAACCAAATCTTTTCTATGCTGTTCGCATTTTCTGCGACAAATACGGCCGCAGTTACATTTAAGTTTCTGTATTTTTCCGCGTTGTGGTTAGTATTAAATACACGTTTTTGTAAAATGACGTCCTAGATTTTCAACTTTATGTCAGTGAACGGAATTTAAAGTGAAAATCTATGATAATTATCTTATAAAAAACTGTTTGTTGGAAAAAAAACTTAACTTAGGAGGGAAACTGTCGAACACGTCTGGAAATAACGTCATTTTGTAGATTTACTTTTGTCGGCATGTGCAAATTAGCATGAATATTTTCACAGAAAACACCGAGGGGAACCAAACAGGAATACTTTGATCTTTTTGAGCCCGGCTCGTTCGGGCATGTGTAAAGTTTAAACACAAGGCTGGGAAAAGACGACCAATTTTTTTCTGCTCTATCCCTTGGCAAAAGTTGTCAGTTTTTTCTAAAAAGCTTGTACGTACGTTTTGCCGTAACCCGCCGTTTTCAGGCTTTTAAAAGAAGTATATTAAATACAAATAAAATACCAAAATTTTCAATATCCCTTAACCATTAATAAAAAGTAGAGTTTTGGTGTTTTGTGGTTAGATGGACATTACTTCAAATTTAGTTGGCTTTTTTCTCATTTTCAATTAACATCCTGTACTACTTTTTATTGGCCTAATGTAATCTTTTAACTATGTAAACTATTTAAGATAATCAGACGATCTCGTGTAATACATATCTCCCTCGTATGAGATCGCGTGTAATTCATATCTCCCTCGTATGCGATCGCGTGTTATACATATCTCTCTGGTATGAGATCGCGTGTAATACATATCTCCCTCGCATGAGATCGCGTGTAATACATATCTCCCTTGTATGCGATCGCGTGTTATACATATCTCTCTGGTATGAGATCGCGTGTAATACATATCTCCCTCTTATAATATCGCGAGTTATACATATATTCCTCGTATGAGATCGCGTGTAATACATATCTCCCTCGTATGAGATCGCGTGTAATACATATCTCCCTCGTATGAGATCGCGTGTAATACATATCTCCCTCGTATGAGATCGCGTGTAATACATATCTCCCTGGTATGAGATCGCATGTAATACATATCTCCCTCGTATGAGATCGTGTGTAATACATATCTCCCTCGTATGAGATCGCGTGTAATACATATCTCCCTCGTATGAGATCGCGTGCAATACATATCTCCCTTGTATGAGATCGCGTGTAATACATATCTCCCTTGTATGAGATCGCGTGTAATACATATCTTCCTCGTATGAGATCGCGTGTTATACATCTCTTCCTCGTATAAGATCGCGTGTTATACATATCTCGAGGGCTGCCTTTTCTTCAGTTTAATGAAATAAATTCATCAGAGTAAGTACATTAAGGGAGGTCGGTATAAACAGTCAACTAACGCTTAGATTTCACCGAAAGTCAGATCCTGAATGTCAGCCAAACAAAAAGCAGACAAACATGGTCAATTAAACGTAAGTCTTTCCTCCCGAGTACTATATTCACACGATCGTACATCACTTTAAATAAAGCTCCATGGAGCACTGGACGATGAAGCTGAGGCACAGGGACCTACGTTAACAGCAGCATACTTTCCATATAATGACGTATACAACACAATGATTGGGCTACTTCAGAAGATACATATGTATATCTTTTAAAAGGTGACATTTTGAGAAAGAAAAATCTGGCAGGGTGGCAAAAAAAGGCAGGGTGGACCGAAAATTGTCAGGGCGCGCATCACTTCAAATCAAAGTTAAACTAAATCCCTACTGTAAGAGATCTTTAAAGTTATTGCCTTTTGTTCATTTAATTGATTGTTTTTTTTGTCCTGTGCATATTTAAAATCTATGAGAGATTGCTCCGGAACCGTAATTTATACATGTAAATGAAACTAATCAAAAGAAGTGCAAGTATTTTGAAAAAACTGCAATCCACTTATGTTCCTGTATATATTGGCGATATTGGTAGATGGGAACTAAAGTACTGAGTAAAGGAAGCGGCGAAAGTGCCGTAGACAGTCACAAGGACATTATTCTGTGTTCTCTAGTTTCAGTCATTGCCCTTGGTTGATATTCATCATTAATAAAACAATAATTTAGACAAGAACCATTTAATGTAAGTCAGTTGGGAAAGGAAACCCTGGTTATTCGATAAAGTGTACAAACTATATCTCTCTAACGCCACCGTTTTGATAATATATACATGTATTTTAAAAGCATAACTTAATTTTATTACAAGATGTACGTTAGATAAGAGACAGTTCCTGTATGAAGTAGTTTACAGTAAAAAGGAATATAATCAAAGTTTTACCATCTGTGGTGAATTATCCTCCAATCTTACGTCACATGTCTATTTCTTCAAGTATTATTTACAAGGAAAGAAACATTCCGAAGCAACGCGGAGGTTTACATTATTGTACGAACTTCGTTATTATAAATTGATTAAACTGCTAAACACGCATAAAGTATTAACCATCTTATGTTCACAATGAATGTCCTTCCACTAACACTTTAACTGAGCAATTAGTAGGCCTACGTGATGACGTGGTTATAAACACGGCGACTGGGAATTTTTCTACTTTGGATTCTGCATTATTTGCTTTAGTAGGAGTTTCCATTGTAAAGTTTGAGGGTTTTCCCACCAACCTGTTCGGACTGGTTTGTTAGGCCAAAGAAAAATGTGTAATTTGGTTGGTCGAAAAATCTTGATACCACGAGGCATTATGCTTGTATATAAATATGATTGTATTGTGGGCAGGAGACTTGTTAATTGCTACAAAAAGATTGCTCGATTAAGAAAACTGTATCAAAAATAATTATTGTTTTAAAGATAACAGTTGCCTTTTAATAATTGGTTTACATTGATTTTATTCTTTGAATGTACACACTTCATATACAAAGGACTAAACTGAACGTTATGAGATTTATTAACAGTA
>Ga0224511_10001335_pt1 | contig 14630 bp, 12 predicted proteins | sample SF_May12_sed_USG_2_FD_169988 | JGI IMG/M metagenome (GOLD analysis project Ga0224511, IMG submission 169988) | Sediment microbial communities from San Francisco Bay, California, United States - SF_May12_sed_USGS_8_1 | ecosystem: Environmental > Aquatic > Marine > Sediment | place: USA...
TGGTGGTGTGTTGCCTGTGAAACACAGCTGAGACACAACCTCCATCACAAAAGAGTTGCATCTTCGTTGGTAAGCTATAAGCTTGTCCTTTTCTTTTCTACAATTTTAAATAATAAAGAAATCTGTTCCAATGACAGCATGATATGCAATTAATATCATATTGAATCATGCAAACTGTGTTGTATATTCTTTGTATCTTTATATCATACACTTAAGTAGCTACACAGACAAAATTGTCTTAATATTGTGTAACAAACTACAAAATAAGAAAACGTAGCTGCTCTACCGTTTCCCTTCCAACTGCATGGATTCCCAGCCTTCCTGAAACTCTTCTTTACAATGAGGACACTGATTTTTGTCCAAAGCACGAAGCTGCTGATAACATGGGAGGCAGATGATGTCCTTCTGCTGGCAGGGGAGAGTGTGTGGGACACCCTCCAGTACTTGCTCACAGTCACAACACTTTAGCTCTTGTCTGAAAGCACAACCCATACTGTGTTTGATAGTTTTTGCATTGATTTTGTTGTATATTAGGATAGCAAACCTTTGTTTCTCTATAAGTTTTCGGTCAATCTTTAAAGAACCTTCTCAGGCAAGTGCTTTTATTTAGAATATTAAAACTAGTACTCCGCGAGTTGGATATGTCGCCTAACGGGACAAGAAATGGGAAATGAGCATAAATTTGAAATGAAATTTTACGTGAAGGGTATTCTATGTTTGGCATAACGATATTATGTCAAGTTCCAAGACAATAGATTTTATACTGTTGGAGTAACATTGTGGACAAGAAAACAGGTATAGAAAATAACAAAGAGCAGTAATAAAAATGATGAAGCGGATATTTATGTTTTAGCACTACTACTTTTCTTCTCAATGAGATCTAACTACCTACTTAGTGTCGTGTAGATACCACTAATACGATCGTATTATCAGAGTATTGCCTGGGCAAAGTTTAAAGTGTTAACACGGACACAGAACAATAACTCTAACATTAGGCAAGCCAGAGTTACAGTTCTTACGTACTGTACTTTTACTCAATGGGATATATCTACCAACAAAGTTTCTTGTTGTTATCTCATGTAGTTTCAGAGTTATGTTATGAGTTCAAAATGTTAAAATGAACAAAAGGCAATGCAACATTTTGCTTAAATACTGATTAGGTCATTCATATCACGACGGTCAATTATCATATTCATACCATTTCTGCAAAACAAGACTGACCTAAATGTAACAAGTATCATTGGGACACACAACAAAATGTGAAAATGAACAAAGAGGAACCACTTAAAAATAAGGCAAGGCAGAGCAACAATTCCTATGCACTGCACTTATACTCAGTAAGAGCTATCTACCTACAAAGTTTCTTGTTGATATCTCTTGTAGTTTCACACAGTTATGTCCCAAGCAAAGTAAAAGCGTAAAAATGAACAAATGGCAATAACTTAAAAGTAGGCAAGCCAGAGAATCTTCTGAAGATGATCTATCCACATAAATAATTTCTTGTTTATACTACTTGTAGTTTTAGAGTTATTGACCGGACACCGAGTGTAAAAATGACAAAAAGCAATCGCTTAAAATAAGGCCAGCCAGAGATACGGTTATTATGCTTTGCACTTTGTTTAATTGCAAAAAACATGTGCACCAAGTTAATTGTTGATTTAACTAAGGATGATTAAGTTACGGTTCAGACAACACACAGGATGCTGCTGCCAAGCCAAAAGTATTTTTTGTCGCCTTTACAAGCAACACAATGAATCTTGTTTTATTAAATAGTTTTGTTAAGTTTTTGTTCAATATTTTCCACATTTTTCAAGATACATGTATAAATTTTCATATAAGCCAATTTTAAGTACATGTATAATACCTTAAACGGATAAAAAAAAAATTCTGTGGCTGAACAGCCTACCCAGATAGGAAACAGGAGGGTCCAGAGAGCCCTGGATAGGTCAAAAGTCACGGTTGAGCCCTTTACAGAGGACCACTAGATGATGTTGTAAACCAAACATCAAGGCTCTAGGCCTTGTACAAGAAGATTTTTTGTAAAGATTTCTCTAAATTACTCTATATAAATCCAATAAGCATCCCTGGCAGGGCACCTTTCAACAACCTTTGTAGTAGACCACTAGATGATGTAACATACCAAATATCAAAAAGAGCTGTCGGCCTTGTGGTGTCTGACAAGACGATTTTTAAAGATAGTATTTTAAAATCTATAAGCCCCCTGGCAGGGCCTTAGTTCATCTTTAGGGCTTAATTTAAACAATCTCTATAGAAGACCACCAGATCATATACATACCAAATATCAAAGCTATACGGCTTGTGGATTTTGACAACATAGATTTCTTTACGATATCCTAATATAATTCTATATGAAACCAATGAGCCCCTCTGGCGACCCCCTTGACATGAGCGGCATTATTTTAACAATCTTTGTTAGAGGACCTCTAGATGATGTTGCATACCAAATACCAAGGATCTATGCCTTGTAGATTTTGATAAGAAATATTTTCCTATACTACTCTTTGTAAAAACTGATAAGGCCCCTATTGACCCTAGGGGCAAAATTTTAAATACATTTGTGGAGGATCACATGATGATATAAGTATATATGGGCCTTGTAGTTTCAGACGAGAAGAATTTTTAAAATTGTATTTTAATAACCTACTTTTTGACTCTGTGACCTACTTATGCAACCAATCGGAACCGTTTGAACAATTTTGGTTGGGGACCATCTATGAATTATTCCCGTTGAGTTTGGTCAAGTTCCCAATTAGCGGTTTAGAAGAAGAAGTTGTTCGAAGTTTTCATTATATAATTCAATGTAAAATTGTGACCCCCGGGGCAGGTCAATTTGAATTTGAATTTGAAGGGGAATAATTTGAACAACTTTGGTAGAGGACCTCTAGATGATGTTATATACCAAATATCGAAGCTTTGGACCTTGTAGTTTCGGACAAGAACATTTTTGAACATTTCAATTTCAAAACATACTTTTTGACCCCATGATCTACTTATTCAACCAACCAGAACCGCTTGAATAATTGTGGTAGGGAACCAACTTGGTGTCATTTTTGTGAAGTTTGGTCCAATTCCAACGAGCTGTTTCAGAAAACAAAATGTTTAAGTAAAATTGTTGCCGCACGACGCACGACGACGGACGACGGACAAAGGCCTGTCACAAAAGCTCACGCTGACCACTTTGTGCTCAGCTGAGCTAAACAAATCCACATGGGAAAATCATATTTTGAAATATCACTGGTAGATTATATAGTTACATAAAACATGCACATAATTTTCTCTTTGCCTCAGTCTCGATTAACAAAATTTGAAATGCTTGCCGGATAAAATAGCCATTTGTGAAACGGACAAAATACTAGCATGTAAGCAATACAATACCTAAAGCACTGTTTTAGCGCTGGTTGATTGCAGGACCTCAGAAACTTTTCCATTGCTTCAAATGACTTGATCTCTTTCATGTCTACTTCATCACCCATGACCTACAATTAAAACTAGAGCTTTGTCACATAATGTGACTAGTACCCCACCATCGCTTTGTCACAGAAAAAGGCAGCAAAGTTGAAATGTAGGTTAATTAATTAAAATGTATGCCATACTTGATGGTAAATAATTCAATTACTGTCTTCGTGTAAATTAAATTGGCTCAATGTGACATAAGTGCATAATACGTGGATCTATGAGCATGACAAAATCATGCATGTGTCTTGCCCATTTACACTTCATGTAGATGACCGATAAATCGTATTAAAATCTGTTTATGAACTGTTAAAATCTGTGAAGACTATAAAGAGTAGTCAATTAAGACTGGTTTTTAATTGTCGGTCATGGCGATTTTGACCTTCATCCCATCAGCTTCAATGTCGCACTTGGCCTGTACCTTATAATGTTATACCCGTGTACCAGAAATAGGTTCAATCTGTGAAGCTGTTCATGAGTTATCGTCTAAAAACCATTTTTCTTGTTTTGGTCATGTTGACTTTGACCCTACCAGGCTCATTATCATAACTGACCTATGTGTTAAGATGTTAAACATGTCTTCTAAAATTGTTTAAATGAATCAATTCGTTAAAGGCTCTAATGGTACGACAATTAACATCTGTGTACTAAATACATATCATAATCTTAATACCTACACTGAAAAACATTTCCTAAAACAAAAGTATTTACGTATGGACAAGGGTCAGTAAAATGTGTAGTAGTTAATAAGCGCTGGAAATATAACAACACAATTTGTTTACAACTGCCAACAATAATATTCGATCGATTGTTTACAAGCGCTTTCGGCATTCACCGCATTGACTCGGTAGTAAGCAAATAGCGGTGACGTAGATTGTCACGTGACAATTGTAAACACGCTTCAAAAATAATGGCCACTAGAAAACGAATTTACAAGTCTGATTTATGCCGTTGACGTCATCAATATCCGTGTCTTCGCTATATTTAGATTTTTGGTAATCCATTACGATAATCACCGAGTCCTCCCGAATTAGTATCGGTAAAATACGATGCTGCCTGATCAGTCAGAATGTAAACAGAGCAGCGGTTGAAACAAATCGTTCTATGTAAACGTCTGTGTGTTACATTGAAACTATATTATGAGAAGGTCTTTATAAATGGTTGGTTTGTATAAATATGTATTGATATATGTAAATATTAAGCTAATTAAGACGGATATAGTGACTTTAATGAGTTATCGTCTGGAAACAAGTTTTTGTGTATTTGGTCTTGGTGACCTTGAACTTGACCCCACTGGCCACATTATTCATCTTGACATGTTTCTTATGATGTTACACCTTTGTACAAAAAGCTGTCGAGAAACTATTGTTCTATTTTGGTCATTTAACCATGACCAGACCAGCCCAATTATAGCCCTTGTCCTGTGTTTTGAGATGTACACCTGTGTAACAAAAAATGTTTGAATCGGTAAAGCCGTTCATGAGTTATTGACCAGAAACCAGTTTTCTTTTTTGTCATGCTGACCTTGGCCATAACCCCAGTAGCCCCATTATATAGAACCTGACCTGTATCATATGATGTTACTATTGTGTATCAACATTTGTTTTAATTGATGAAGCCGTTCATGAGTTATTGTCCGGAAACCATTTTTCTATTCATTTTGTCATGGTGACCTTGACTTCGACCAAACCAGCTCCATTTTCAAACCTAATTGTATCTTATGATGATAGATATGTGTACCAAAAATTGTTTAAATAGGTGAAGCTGTTCACGATTTATGATCTGAAAATTATTTTTCTATTTTTGGTTATGGTGAAATTGACCTTGACCCCACCAACCCCATTATCAAACTTGACCTGTAACTTACGATGTTACATCTATGTACCAAACATTGTTTGAATTAGTGGAGCCATTCATAAGTTATTATCTCGAAACCACCAAATTCGATGGACAGAGGAACCAACAAGCTCACTCTCAAATATCCCCTCAAACTTCATTTGTAGAGGGTAAAAAATGAGCAGTGTATTATCAACAAAGCTTCAGAAGTAAGAAAATACCTTTGTCTATTAATTAAGCTATAATTCTTTTGAAACAATGCTAATATACAACTTCTTTTCGTTTCAATCATATGAGAAGAAAACATGGCTAAGAAATTTCAAATAGGAATATGGAAAAGAAAGGCAATGCATCTGAGTTTTCTGCAAGTCGATAATGACCTTCCAGAGTGGCAAGCAGTATTTTTCCAAGTGTTTTTCATCCTCCTCCTTCACAAGAACATGCTCCAAAAACAGCTTCATCACGATTACACGACTCCACATGCATCTGAAAACAAAGAGCAGAACATTTATTTATCTGCCACTAACACAAAATGATGAACTTTTTTAAACATACTTTCCTACACAAGAGATCAAACTAGAATGCCATAGATCGCACATGGATGTCCAACATATTTATGATGGAATATAAGTATCTTTCATGTGTTCCTGGTGTGGATGGGGAAATCCATCCCGAGGGCGTAGTGCAGCATAGGCGGTGACGAGGCTTGCCAATTTTTCGATCCACACCAGGAACACATGATACATACTTTATCTTGTATATGCTATTTCTTTTAACTCTATGTTATATAAAACAATCAACAAACAGCGAGAGCTATTTCTTAGTAGTAAAACAAGAGCGTGGCGGTTTGCAGCTATGTGTTTCCATTAATTTTGGATATTAAATAATGCGTTCGTGACAGTCTTAAGAACAGGTAAAATACAAAACTATTGAGCAAACCGCTTTTCGTTAAAACACAGAATAATCTGTCTGGAATTTGCATGACAAGATAGATGAATATACGTACATACTGAAGTTCGTACCACACAGAAACTCGGCAAGATTTCTTCTTTTTTCAGAAAGTGTTTTGTGTGTGATTTAATCACATGCGTATGGTAATTTATCACATCTTTTAAGACATTGATATTGAAAAGGTAATGTGAGTTTTTCATAAAATTTGACATATTATCTTCGTGCCCAGATTCAATGTCATCGCACATTGGACGGTCGATGGTTTAGAAACGTGCATTTTTTATGTCACGTGGTTAAAATTGACAGTTGTCATGTGTTAAGAGTACCGTGTAATAACATGTTTAACGATTATAACTACAATGTATAAGTAGTGCACTAAAATCGTGACCTCATCACACGCGACCTGTCTTACATGGAGTTTTCCAGCACTGTAAGTTAATGCGGAAATCCTTTTCCAAATGCAAGAAACAGAATTGACTTATGAATCCCTAGTAGTGTACTATTATCCTTGAATTTTGAGGCGTCAACATACATGTACCCAGGTGCGCAAGTTCACATGCTGAACTGTATTTAATTAGTGAACTTTATGGCTCTACCACTTTTAATGTTGTGCCCCATGGCACAAAACATTCGGCTATGGACATCCAGACAAAAGCATTTTTTAATCTGACTACACAAACACATGAAACTTTTGTTAGATAAAACAATTAGTAAATCACAAAAGAACAACAGGCTGTTAAGTAATGTTAGTATACTTACTTTGCTCTGCGGATTGTCTGAGGACAGTGTGTACCAAACATTGCTGGATTTTCCGTCTCTAATCGTAGAACCTTCTCAACTACAGGGCGATACATGTAAACTTTGTTCAGCCATTCTGACCTTCGTTCATTCTCAATAAAGTCCTTAAGTTCTGGATTCAAATTCTCGATCAACAGGCATAGGGTGGAAAAGGTCTGCACAAAACACACGGTGTTATCAACAAACATGATCAATACAAATTAATTATTTAATAATCAATTTGATATACGTCATTACATATTTTCCAACAATGTATGTCATTCTTACACAATGTATTACTTTGTAACTTAAGATAGAAAGAATGCGTGTAAATACAGAAATGTAAACGAAAGTCAGTGGTAAAAAACAAGAAAGCAGAGGACAAAAAGCAACACTCTTGTAACTAGTTGCATTTAAGGATAATACTTACGAATGCATTCTCCTTGAACATGAAATGGTCAGGATTTTTACCACGGATATTCAGGATTTTAGAACTGCACTGGGGCCAGACAGTGTTGATTGACCTGAAGTAGTCTAGACGGTACTGAAGTTCCTTATATACCAGATGGACACAAATTAGGGCCTCAATAAGGCATTTAGAACTATTTGTGGCTTCTATCACCTGGAGTGTTTTGATCGTAACTGTCTCACAAACCAGCTTAAATATATAAAATGTAAATTCAAAAAGTGTAATAAAAACATAATAAAGTAATTTCACTGTAAACGGCGTAGCAACAAAAAATCTTAGTTTTTCTTACCTCAATACTTTATTTTAAAACACAACAAGTATAAATAAATTTTTTTGACAGCGTACCATAAACTCCTCTTCTTGCTCTTCTTGGTTCGCATTGTACATGCAATGTACAAAGTCGTGAACGTATGCCTTGAGAACATCAATTTTCCTGTCAACTGCAGTCTCATTTGATAGCAATTCATTGCACAGCTTGCCCAGGGGTGCTTCGGAAATGACATTGGAACATTGTTGAATTTTCATTTCCAACGTACCTGTAATGGATAGATATTAATATACAGTTGTCATAGTAATCACATTCAAGAAATTATGGAAAAAGCACAAAAATAAATAAATTGAATACCAATGTACAATGAAGATTTCATAGTTGAAGCTTATTTTATCTAATACTACACTGAATGAGATGCAAATGTTACCTTCGTCTTCATTAATGTGTGCGTGCAATACTTCCTGGACAAGATGCGTGATCTCCCAGGAGAACGGCAAACGGGCGGAAAAAGGATGGCCCTCAGCCCCGGTGTTCAGTACAATCATTTCGTCAAGATCACTCTTTCGCTTTGGTGACTGCAGATCCGAGTACTAGCGACACATGAAAGAGATAAATAACCTTTTAACTAACCGAAAAGAAATTGAAATGCATTCTTGCGCACAATGTCTCTAAACTGCTTAATGAGACAATATCAAATTGGATATATATTTTAATGAAAATCAATTTGTCTACAGAAAAAATTTACTTATTATTTGCATAACGTTACAATTTAGAACTAGCCATTAAAACATGTTGTAAATATGTGGTATTTGTTCTTTTTTTCATTGAAAATTCTACCCGTAAGAAAAGCAGTAGATTTCTCTAAATAACTTCTGATTGGATAAAGTTTGTTTTGAAAGTCTTTTTCATAAATTATCTTTTGTTAATTAAATAAACACTAACATTTGATATAGCTTACTTAGCGCAGATAGTATAGTGAAGGGCTTAATTTATAGTCTGGAGCTACTAGGTACTTCTTTTGTTAATCCAATGTGGTGGGTTCGATTCCCTGCTTAGACCCAAACACATAGATTAAATTTATGTTGAAAACAAAACATAAATAATATTTTGAAACATAATGAATTTTAGCTCAAATATATTAAAGCTTTAAAAGAACCAAGGTAGTGATACGTCCAGTACATCCAGGCACATCGTCGGCGCCCACAGTGATTAATTCCTTTTTACTCCATACATACCGTGGGAATTTTGACTAGCAAAATCTCGTTTTCATGCATATGCATGAGGCAGGAGAGACCAAAGCTTCTTTCAATGAAATCGCATGTTACGCGAAATCGTCTTCAATCTCCTCAAACTTGTTAATGCCGAATAAATCACTCGCTTTAGCAAACACATTTATGGAGGTCGCAATTTTGAATGGTTAACCGAACCTTAGATGTAAAACGTAATTTTATTAGCTAGTTTTGTATGGAGGTTTCCTTATGGCACCAATGAAACTGCCTCATTTATTATTCATGACTACGAGATTTTCCTAGCCAATTGTCCCACGGTACATAACGCAGCATAGCGGAGTAATGTAACGGGGGATAACCGACGATGATCCAATCCAGGCAATGCATTCAACAGTCATTGAAGAATTGCACTTGACAATGATTCTTTTAAAATATCTGAGCTCCAGCACTTTTTGAAGACACTTTTAATATTGGACATATTTTTTTAACCCTTTTGTTAACAACATAATACAATAGGCTACACATAATCACAACTGAACACCATTAACATGCTGTGTGCAAGTATGTGAGCAAATGTCAAAGTTTTTGAATATCAAATTATGTAACATTACTAAAATTATTTAAAGTGCTACTAGAAAACTGACCTTCAGTTGGGTGGCACCTTCTGTGTTCACAATTTTGATCCACATGTCTTGAATCCATGGTGTGTCAGAAAAGACAAGGTCAAGGTTATTGTTGGTGTCGAGATAGGCAATAATGCCAGCTAGAACCGGAGAAATCTTGGACACAATCGTCTGTAGAGATGATCGCCTATAATGATAGATTCATATATAAAGCATGAAATCCTTATAACAAAACATTTCAATGTATAATACCATAACATAAGTAAACAGGGCCAAGTCAAAATCTTTCAAATATCCACTAAATTGTATCATTATTAAACTTGTCGATTAAGGGGTCAATTAAGTTATCATACATTTAGACAGCTAAACAGTGAAAACGTTGCTGTGAATATCAACACACACCTGAATGTTCCTGCCTTGTTTATACTTTCAATAGCAGCAGCCTCTCTCGACATCCATTGCTGGGCCTTGAAATATGATTCCTTCTCTTTTTCTCCAATTAAGCGACCTATTAGCTCTCGAATTCCAGTCATAAACGATTCAGTGCCTGTGCATTGATGTAAAATTAAGGATGTTTTTAATATGGAACTTTAATGAACTATTAGATGGTGTGTAAATAAAAAAGTACACATGTAAACAGCCAAAACATTCACTCTATTTAAATATGAATACCACAGCACTACATTTGTGATAAAATATTGCAATGTACTACATGTATGGTAATACTAAATATTGTTGTACCTTGTTCTACGGTTTTTGACTGTTTCAAAGCTTTCAGGACTATGTTTACACGCTTAGTTTCTCTCTGTTCTTGGCGATTCACATCCTTCACCATTGACAAGGCTAACTGCACACAGTGCATGATAAGTCCATCAACCTTAAAACATACAAACATGATTGATATTTTAACTGATTGACAAAATGATTGAATGAAAGAAGAAATGATTGATAAATTTACTGAATCTACTGTTTTGTGTTGTCAATGTTTTGTTATTTTAAATTCATTTTAAGTGTGTGTAAAATAAAAGCGTGTGATATAAAAATGAGAATACACATAACAAAACCTGGCATTTCTCACGCTACATAGTGACCCAATCTTTGCACAGTTTTACTCTTTTTGACTTGAGGAGAAATACATCGTAAATGTGAAATATTAACGACTACCAAATGCATTTAAAAACGGACAATTCAAGATAAACAACCACCTAAATGACAATGGATATTTCAACAAAAACCAAGACAATGACACATTTAACAAAGCATTAAACTTGCAAAAAGTACAAATGCATGTAAACACTTAAACAACCATTCGACTGCGTGTATCAGCAATCATATCGTCAGTTTGAGGCGGATATGCAATGTGCAGTTCATCCAGTTCTTTAGGAATTTCATCATTTACGTCTTCGCCTTCAATTGTCTCAACCATTCTTAAAGTAAAAAATACACAGTATTGTTTATCATAACATTGCTTAAATATCAGTGTTAATGTATCTACGGTAAAAACATTCTTTTCTACCAGAATACATATTGCAGCAACTCTATTTCTGCGAATATAAATAAATATTATGAAAATCAATCAATAAGTTCTTAAGTCAATTGATGTTTTGAATTATTAATGTAATTGCCAAAAAGCCAAACCTACACATACTTGTTCTTGACTGCTCGAGTTTGTTTCTTGACATTGAAGATATCCGCTATGGTGTGTCCTCGTAGCTCCTGAATCTCAAGCATGTGGGAGTCAGGATGTAGGTCATCAATGTGGACCGAGTGCCAGATGCCACACTGGAAATAGTTTAACAATATAATTATGTATACTTATGCTGGAATAGATATTGGTAGAAATTGTTTAAGCTGTAGGTTCTTCTAAACAGCCTCAATAAAACATGTAATATGATTTTTGAAATATTTGACTGATTAAATGATTAATTTGTAGATTGATTGATTATATCTATGGCGCTTCATCATAATAAAAACTAAATAGGGTCAAATCGTAAGTCGATTTAAACTTTAAACATACAATTTATGTTAATAGTTTCAATTTATTTGGTGATGTAACTATATTTGGCTTAAGAAATATTGCTTTGTTTTAACTTAAACAACTAGTGTTGTAGAGTCCTTTAAAATGTTTTAAAACCGTTTCCTATTTAAGGCGTTTTATTTTTTATGCCCAATTCCCACCTGAAATCCAGTGAAACAACCACCAGCCTTTCGTGGTAGCTGCACTACAAACACAACATGGACTGGAGCATCAAGTGTTTCTCGGAGACTCTCATATTCGTCCATCATGGAGTATCGCGCACTTGCAATCAGGTTTGCGTTGACATCGCCCGAGTCACACTGAATGATCATAAGACTCGGATCTTTGGTGCATGTCTTTAAGTGCTGCCTGCAAGGAAATCGCAAAATCATACATACAAATGTGGCAGACACTGACTTTTGGGAATGCAGATAATATCGACTGTAAATCCACCGATTCTTCATTCTTTAAAAATAATTATACACAAACAGTTTGGAGTTTTGAACATTCTGTAGTTCCCATACATATCTATTCTCATACAAATGCTTGCGCACAAATGTTGCCCAATTAGTGTGTCCATTATTATCATACAGTTCCATCAAAAGATAACATTACCTAACAAATCTATTAGTGGGCATCCAAGTTATACGAACCCAGTACTTATTTTACAATCACACAAATACACTGGAAAACACGCAAGATCACCTAACACAAAATTAATGCAAGCATCCCCGTACATTTAGAAACATTTTGCATGCTGCAACATGCACAATCGCTGTACATTGCATATCCCAGAATTCAGAACCATTATAATAAAATAGATTTAATGTTGCTAGCAATTTTTTTATATTGTTGTAAGGTATACATTCCTTATAAGAAAACGCACTCAACTCTGTTCCCCTTGTCAGTAATATTTTCAGCCATTTTATGTAAGCATTATCTTATTGTAATCATAATGCCAACATATGAAAACGGTTAACAACTGACAAATGTTCTTCATCAAATAAATTACATTTACATTACATTTACATTCATTTCTCTTTTTAAGATAATGCATAACTGCAGGCATTTTTAATAATACAGTACGTCAGTTTGTGTATTGAAAACTGACCATCGCGGATGGTTACACGAAAAAAGTGTAATTGCCCCGTATAACAAAAAACATAAGATATAAGACATAAGACAATTCCCCTCCCGGACAGTTCCCCTCTCGTCATTTTAGCCACATCGGACAATTCTTCTCCCGTCTTTGATCCTACCCCAGACTAGTCCCCTTCCGTCTTTTTGCCATCCCGGACAATTCGTCTTCCGTCTTACATTGATCATTTTCCAAATGTGAAGCGACATAATAAATTATAACTTCACTTCGTTCAAATTATGTTTACTTTGTATAATTGCACAAGTTTAACTTGTTTCTTTTCTATTTACATTTTCTAAGCACATAATAAATTCAATTATATTCTATACTCAACTAATGTAAGAAATGTGTAATTATTTTTTTGGTAAGAAGTAGTATGGTCCTAAACCCTAAACACTTTAGTATTATATTTTGCAATCATCTTAAATAGCAAAATAGTTCTTAGTAAGGCAAACCCTGATGATACATGTAATGTACACTAAATGAACAATTTGAACTGCTTGATTATACTAGAAAATCACCTTTCTTAGATATTTTTAAAGATTATTATGATGATTTGTATATATTGACTTATATGAAACTACAAGGAAAGGGGGGAATGAACTTTTTTTAAACAATGGGTAATTTTGGGTTTTAAACTAGAGTAGGAGAGGGTATTTAAAAAGAAAAGAACAAGCAAATTCACTTAAATGGTAGCCAAGTACTTATTTGAAAATAACAACTAGAGCTCCGCGAGTCGGATAATTATACGCCCAAAGGATGAGCCGTCAGTAGGGATCATCTATCGGCAATGGCCAACTAAGACACCAATTATGGTGTCTCTAAGCTTAAAAGGTTTTAAGTGGTTGAGCCGACAAAGACTTTAAGCTTCAGGTCACTTTGCATTGACCTTTGACCTACTGACCCCAAAAACAACGGTCAGGGATAAAAGCAGCACAATTGATGACTAATACAAGACAATGCTTGAGTTTTGTTCTGGGAATATTTCAGAAGATACATGTATAAAAGATAGCTTATTTAACTGATGAAAGGGAAAGCCCCCAGGAAGCATAGCCTGCACGAGAAAACAGCAGCCTCGGTTTTATTGCAGCTGTTCATGAAACTTCGTACAATAATATTTTACATTCAACAAGCATTTTGATAAGGTAAACGATTGCGCTGTTAAGCCTCTAATTACAAAGCCTCATCACTGGCATAGACTTTTCATTACAGTCCACATTGTGAACCTTTTTATTTTTTTAAACGAAAATTTGACCTACCTAATGAGGTAGATTGTCACATGTGTCGCAAAGTGAATTGATATTTTGCTAATGATAGACGACTGTCCATAGTTTATTCTTGTAAAAAAAGAATAAACATTGATTTCAAAACACATTTCTAACGGAATCCTGCCTTCTGTTCGACATTCTTTTTTATTTCTTTAAATTAACAGGTTTCTTAAGCAAATACTGCACACGTAAAAAGAACTTACTTGTTTAAAATAATCTGAAGCTAAAACATGCAATGCTTATTTTATTTTCTCCATTTGTGTAAAAAGCTGTAGAAAAACACCCAAACTTGTTTTAATTTTGCAACGTAATGTAAACAATGCATAAAAACCTTGCGAAACTGGACACTTTGTTGCAGCACAGCACAATAAAATCAATACTTAAACATCATAGTTCATTAGTTGCGCCCCTTTAAACAGTGAAGTTATCGATGATGTACTATTACAATTATTGTTTCAATTTGCGATCCGTGATTTTTAAAGAATTTATTATTCACCTGGAAGCTCTATTTATAGCGCGTAATAAATAATTAGAATGTGTTAAAAGGGAAGGAAGAACAGCCGTTTCCTCCCGCTGA
>Ga0224511_10001336_pt1 | contig 14625 bp, 11 predicted proteins | sample SF_May12_sed_USG_2_FD_169988 | JGI IMG/M metagenome (GOLD analysis project Ga0224511, IMG submission 169988) | Sediment microbial communities from San Francisco Bay, California, United States - SF_May12_sed_USGS_8_1 | ecosystem: Environmental > Aquatic > Marine > Sediment | place: USA...
GCTCATTGGCTTATTCCTTTGGGCCGATTAAATCGGCCCAAGCAAACTACAGACAACTCCTAGGGCCGATTAGGGCCGATTAAATCGGCCCGGGACGCTGCTAGGGTTAACATGTAATCGTTGTGACAGAGAATGGTGTCGGCAGAAAAATCTATGCACATAGAATTGTCAGGTACTGGTAACAGGCTCTCCTTTTTATGTGTTTGCAGGCCGCTGGGCCCAGAAGTAAGACGGTGATCCTCGTTAAGAATTTGCCAGCGTCTGTCAAGCCGGTAGAGCTGGAGGAGACATTTGGCAAGTTTGGAACGCTTGGCAAAGTGCTACTTCCTCCCAACGGCGTCACGGCCCTGGTAGAATTTGTTGAGTCTCACGAGGCGAAGCAAGCCTTCTCTAAGCTCGCATATAAACGGGTGAGTAATCGAGCGGGGGTGAAGCAGTAGTGGCTTAGTAGATAGTGTGACAAGTCTCAGACCAAGGGTCCCCAGTTTGATTTTCAGTTCGGCTGAACCTGCCACTTGACACTGGTCAAGATACAAAAGAAGAAAGACTTTTATTTTGTCCTGGGATTCTCCAAGGGTTTTGAAATAAAATCCAAGTTTTCAGATGTTTTTTATAAGTGTGTTGAAACCCTGATACTTGAGACAGTTTCAGCTTGGTGCTACTGAAATGGTCCAGAAAGAGCTCGCTTTTTGTAACGCTCGCCCTGCCAAGCTAACATGAATGGACTAGCCATCCACAACCGCCAGAACTCTTTATGTAGTGTGGCATCACGTTTACCAAATCCCTAGTTTGTTTAACATGTATAGATGAATGTGTTTGTGTTCAGTTCCAGCATGTGCCTCTCTATCTGGAGTGGGCCCCGGTCGGTGTGTTTGAGAAGAAGGAATCCACTGTTGAGAATGAGGAAGCTCTCTCATCCACATCCCAGACTGGTAATTGTTGAGTGAATGTAGGAGGAGCCCCAACCTGGCTTGGAAAGCAAAGAGGATAATCCGATGTCCGGTTTTATAATGTGGAGATTCAAACGGAGTGAGCGTATCGACTTCTATGGTTGGAAATAATTCAGTGGGGTTAAAAGGGGTTATGCCACATCATTTGTCAATGCACCCATTGAGCTGTATCCCCACAGCCATTATAGCAGTTGCTTTGGAGTTGTTGGTTATAGTGGAGGTTTAACCGAACAACACAAATGGCCTATCGCTGGCTGACAATGATAGAAAACTATGATCTGAAACCCGAACACTTGTGTCGCCCATTCTGTTATTTCAATTAGTGTAATTACAAGTCTAGAATACTTATGCCCGAAACCAGCAGGGACCGAAGATCAGCCCAGTCTTCTTTAACATAATACTAACTCTGAATCATGTTGAAAATGTTTTATATGTTTGTTGTTCCCATAAAAATATTAAAATATTATTTTCACATGTCTATAGCTGCTTGCTTCTACCTGACAATTTTTTTACTCAGACTCTGTACCGAAGAAGGAGACAGATGGCAAGTCTGGTGGCGAGAGTTCAGATGATGAGGAAGGGTACGCAGGCTGCACACTGTTTGTGAAGAATCTTAACTTCTCCACACGAGAGGAGGCATTAAAAAAGGTAATATTACCTATCTTGGTGGATTGCTAAGACTATTATTTTTCACCTGTGACTGGAAGTTGCGGCAAAAGTTTTACAGTTTGACGCTCCGCTGTACCCATAGAGGTATCCTCCCTCAACTCTAAGAGAGGATACCTCTATGGCTGTAGCGACTGCATACCTAATGGTAAGAAGGCCGTGTAAGGTGTAGACTGATTGAATACAAATAGTCTGGACTCCTAAACAATGTGTCGGGTTTTGGAACATCAAGTTTCGAAAGGACGACAAACAATTAGGTTTTAGTTGATTGTTGCACACTGAAGCCAGGCTCTCGGCTCATAGAAAATGTATCTTATGATCTAAAGAAGGACATTTTTTGCATAAAATATCTTTTTGTAGCATTTTGAGCCTCACGGAATCATAGTCACAGCTACAGTAGCTATGAAGAGAGATCCCAAGAAACCAGGCGCATCACTGTCTATGGGCTACGGCTTTGTGCAGTTTAAAACCCCCGAAATGGCATTAGTGGCCATTAAAGCTTTGCAACACTCACAACTGGACAACCACAAGCTGGAGCTTAAAATTTCTGAACGAACTCAACCAAAGTATGTTATACAGAATAAGTACAAAATGTTCTTGTTGTACATAAGTTTTAATCTCGTACAGATACATGGGGCCTAGAACATCTTAGACTGAGTGTCAAGGGTAAACTTTCTACGTCAATTGTTTTACTTGTCTCATGGGACTATCCATTAGCATTGATTTATATCATAGGTCCTGTAATGAAGGACCTAGGTCCACTCTGGACCTTAGTGTGCGATTTTGTCGACTGTGGGGTCGTAGAGGGAACATGTGAAAACAGCAACTGAGCCCATATGCCATATAAAATACAAAACAATCGCATTCTGGGTACCACTAGCCAGTCACGCTGCCAGCTAGACACAGGTTACAGAATTGAGGGTAGGGCATATTACTGTTGTTTACGCAGTTTCATTATTTCTCCCCGAATAAGGTTTTTAAATATTGGTAGAAACAGATTAAGTTTGCTTGGACCATGGCTATTGGGTCCGAGTTAAATTTAGACATTGGAGCACTCCTGACTGACATATAGAGATCCACTACCTTCGTCTGCTTAAACTTGTGTGATCCAATGATAATTTCGCTAATCACCATCCTAGACCCGGTCTCGTGGTTCAGATATCTGTTGGATGTATTAGATAGATATAGTTTTTTCTTGTATTTTTGCCACCATACTGACGCTCCATGGGTGAGTCACTCGTGGCTTTTCTTTTTGCAGGGCAGAAAAAACATCAAAGAAAGCGGCTAGTAGAAATGCCAAGAAGAGCACCAAAATCCTGGTGAGGAACATTCCGTTCCAGGCAAGCCAGAAGGAAGTTACCGAACTGTTCAAGTGAGTAGGAAATACGCATGGTACTCACAGCGGTCACCCGATTAGTTTGACACCCATGCAGAGATTAGTCTTTTTCAAAGAACTTTGATCTATGTATTTCTTCCAGAACACTTCTAAGTCTCGAATTCTTAACACATCCAGGAGCCCACACTCGCAATAACCCGCATTCCTAACTACTCGCATTCCCATCAACCCGCACTCCCAATTCCCAACACATTCAATTAGCAACACTCCGTGAATAGTTGACATTTGAGATGCGTTTTATTTTTAAAATCAATTTTTCGGAACATTTCTGACAGCAGCGTCACACCACTGAAAATTTCATTAATTCAGAGAAATTTCTAAAAGGGTAGCAAAACTTGCCTACTTTTATTCACTTTTGAGACTAATTTATCCTTTCGAATAGAAAATGATGTGATTTGGTTTTATTTGCTTGCAGAGTGTTTGGTGAACTAAAATTGGTGCGAATTCCTAAGAAAGTTGGCGGCCAACACCGCGGATTCGCGTTCGTTGACTTTGTCACTAAAAATGATGCCAAGGTAGGTTTGGGAATACCAGGGGCTCTGGTGGTCAGCTGCCTGTTGCTTGTCATGGGTGATTTTACCAAGCTCTGTCTTGTGCCACCGCCAGTGGCAGCCATGTTTTACATTAAATTATCCATTATTCCAGTTCGGCACCCTAATTTCCCTCTGAAAGGTCTAAAAGGACAGAAGACGACTCCTTGGTTAAATTTGAATGACTCATCCGCGTAGCTAATTAGTCGGACGGAAAGACGACTAATGTGGCTGTATCATCACAGAACATATCCAAACTGACCAGTAACGGAATGACCCAATGCAAACTCTGTCCACAGGATCCATGTGGGTTTCGAATTTCCAATGGGCAACTCCATGAATCCATGACTATATGAAGGGCAAACAAAGGTGCTACATCACATGATTGGTCAAGGGTTCAGCACTGATAGAGGTCCCACTTGATAACATCTGCAGTCACTAGGCAGATGGCACTTGAACGCGCCATGTGTTACTGAAAGGAGGGCCAGTATGTTCATGCCATGAGTGATCGAGCAGTCTTCACTTTCTCCTAACACGGCCTCTCTACTCCAGAGTCATATAACAGCCTTTTGTTTTGCGTTAAGCGTTACTCCCGAAATCCATACCCTTCTTATGGATTACAGACAATACTAAGTACCAATATTGCGAATTAGATTCCTGCTTTATTAAAAAGATTATGCCTTAGCGAATGACCGGCTGTGTGGGAAGTGGCTGTTTGAGGGCCGGTAACGGTGTGACTGGGGTGAAGTGACATGCCTTGTCCTCACCGCTTTCACCTTCCCCAGCTCTAAAGAGACCAGGGTACGCATTTACTGCTGGGTGAACAGAGAATCTTTTTTAGAAAGATCCCGCGCACAAGCTGTGTTCAACCTGACATCTGCAGCACCATTGACGAGAGCTCAAGCCACTCAGCCATAGCACCTGCCTCCTGCTTTACTTGAAGTCTATAAGCTGTATAATTGATCTATCAGAATGCTGTGGGATCTATTATCAGGATTCATCCCCCACTGTGGTCTTTGTGCGGGATGTGGAAGTGGTACGCTAATAGAGTATTGAATTATTTTGTATATTGTCGTATTTATTTTAGAGAGCATTCAATGCTTTGTGTCACAGCACACATTTATATGGTCGTCGGTTAGCGTTGGAATGGGCCGACTCTGCAGAGGAGTCCGTTGCCGTGCTCAGGAAGAAAACTGCTGAAGGTTATGCTGACGGTAAGTTTGATGAGACAGAGCGCAGGCAGAGTTTTTATTTTAGTCTGGCATAGTCGGCAAGTGCAGACTGGAGTCTGTTTACTCCCGGTTTTTTTCCTCTGCCGAGATTGGCCTAGCAGCCGATTGGGTAGCAATATTAAAAAATTGAGTATAATTGTACTTACCTTATGGTCAGCTTGACAACCAAAGCCTGTTGCAAGAAACAAGCTTACTACGCGAGGCAAACATAACCAGCCTAGCTGTTGAGGTCAGTGGTCTTGTAACCATTAATGAACCTGAAGCTAAGTGGGTTTTTTCCTCTTTGGGTGAAGCGATAGCTTATAGTAGATGACATACTGGGCCTTGCCAAGGATCCCTGGTTTGATTCCCAGCTTAGGTGCAACCTCATTTTTCACAACACCCTCATTAACAATTAATAAAGGAGGCCCCACCAAAAGAGTTACCCTTTCTATTCGGTATACGGGTGCAAGTCCCCTAATGATGCACCCTAAAAACTCTGTCATGTTTGATGGTTGTCACACGGAATGTTGTGCTTGTTTATAGGTAAATCAGCCAAAGTGCTCAAGATGTCCAATATTCAGGACTCCCTCACTCATATGGAAGAAGATGAGTGACCATCCAACTCTCGCTATAGCACACATAGAACACAAGTGCATAAACACACACTGAAGCCTATGCTGTTCAAACTTATGAAATTTGTTAAATATTTTGCACCACGTTTTGTGCATTCGAGTCAATAATGCAATTGAGTTGTTATACTTTTAAATATCAATTTCATAATAATACTAATCTTTTTAGATCCCATATCTGTGGTTTATCGGCTTACGTATGAGATACCCACTAATGAAATTTCTCAAAATAGTTGTTTTACTACCAACACTCTTTTATTAATCCAGTCGGATTAAACAGTTGCTACATGATGGATTAAAGTTCCAAAGTAAGGCATGCGTCGGTTCATGGCAGTTTCTCAGTTAGCGGTTTGTTAGTCGACCGATCATCTCATTGCTATCAAAGGCAATGGATGGGAGAAGTGGCGGCTATAGTGAGCAATGCATTCGACTTAAGACCAGTGGACCTGGCTTCGATTCTGGGGTTATGCGTTAGTCTGTACTTCTCCCCCATCGCTCCCGTCAGATTTAGATCAGAATGAGGTATCAACTCTATGTCAAAAACCATGGACAATGCTGAAAACAAGCCATTGGCTTAGTGGTACTGTCCATGTAAAACAAGATGATCTATGTCTGTATGACTCCATACGGGTCGATCATTGATCGAAATCTATTTGCATCCAATATCTTTTCCCTTTCTCTTGTGATTTCGGCGATCCATTGAGTTTAAACTTTCACATTGAGCCTGCTAACATCCAGTTCTGTTCGACACACAATGATATATATTCGAGAGATTGCTTCGAATATTGGATACCTCGTCGACCGCCATTTGAAGCGAAAGGGATTATCGTCAACGCCATGAGTAGTTGGCTAACCACCACATATAAACTGAGCCATAGCCAGCACAAAGTTCTTATCCCTACCACCAGTCTAATGCTATTAGATCTATCATCCTATCATTCCATGTTTTGTATGGCAGAGATTTCGCTTTATCTCTTGTAACATCAAAAAGATTTACTGTTTATGGCTTTAATTCACTAACGTAATACCTGATAATCCTGACCCTAAACTTCCACTTCCTGCATGGATTGACCAAAAACGCTAAAGGGTTCACAACAAAATAGCCAACTCCCAACTGGATTGATGTGGCCCATAAGCAAATATTCGTTTTAATCAGACTGTAATGCTCAATGTCATGAAATAATTGATCCGAAGTGGTTGGCTGCTCAGAAGGACACACTACCCAATATGACAGTGGGGGTTCTCACAGTTGGCTGAGCTTGCTATATGCTCTTAAGAGAATAGCGCTTAACTTACAGCACAGCTGCTTTCAACAGCCTCAACCGAAACAAGCAGCCGAAGCGGTCTCATGTATACCTCTTTACCACTCATTCGGTGAAATACTGGTGACAGCTAGCACCACCTTTTGTCAAGTGCCCTTACACAACCCATGCTAATCAGACAGTTTCTTAGCTGCCTACACAGTGTCCTTACTTCTGTAACTGTCTGTAGTCATCTATTTCTTTATAAATCACTATGATACACGCCATGATGCAGTCAGACTGGATGTGACTAGCTGGCCTCGAATGAAACCCCCAGCGATCTTTCTCTCTATACAGATCGGTGGGAATTTCGTTCGCGATCATGCCGTGTTTTCATGCATCGACATCATAAGACGACTACATGGGAACTATCATCATATGTATGTATGTTTATTGTTTCATTTATTCTTAAACCTACATATCTAACATGTGTTTATGTTCATAGACGAGTAGCAACATAGTTTTGTCCCAAGTATTATTTCAAATGCCCCTTGTTTCGTTCAGTTTAATTTGGCACTGTGTTAATAATCACAATGAATGAGTTACATCAGCGACATGAAGTGACATATTCCTATACGTCTCGTCTCGTCTCGTCTCGTCTCGTCTCGTCTCGTCTTGGCATGGTTATATGTTGTCATATACACTAGAAATTAACCAATCCCACATGCCGTGTGGATATAACTCTATCTGAGCTATGTATGAAGCAGTTCATTGGTAAATAACCAGACATGGCCTAAGCGGTGAATGATTTTGGTAAAATATTGCGGCTTATTACGAGTGTAAAGTGTAAATTGAGTTGTGGTATATAAGTGTGAGAGTGGACATTAAAATTTCACCGAGGTTACTCTTTAGTGGAGAATATTGATCGTCCAACTACCTCCTGCCTAAATAAACTTTGGGACTTCGTCATCCTGCGCACCCCCCTCCCTAGATCTATCTATGCACTGGGTTCAGTCAACTCAAGAACCTTATTTTACTAGAGAGGAGAGATGGATCTTTAACAACTGTGAAATGGTTTTGGCCCTCATCCACTAGTCCAGACTACTCTATATACATGAAGATTGTATGAACAAACCCAATGAAACAAAAAGTACATGCTCTTTCGCGAATGGTCAGATGGGCTTTATGAATGAGGTACATGGGATTTATTTATTTCCAAATTGTGTATTACATGCATGATTAGTGAATAGCTATGTTGGCTAATATGAGTGTTATAGAATATCTATGTTGGCTAATATGAGTGTTATCGAATATCTATGTTGGCTAATATGAGTGTTATAATTTTAAATTTTTACCATCAGTGAGAAAACGTAAAAAGAGAGGAATACAATTATAGCCTTAATACAAAGGTTGGGTAGATAAAAATACATAATATAACTGAAATTGCAGGCACACTTCATATAAATTCATGAATAGTAGATTTAAAGTGACTGGGTAGACTAATCGGGCAAACGAGTACAGCGGCGGGCACATCGGGCTCCTCACCTCACCCTCGTCTGTTTCTGTCTGTTTGAATGGGAGATAGTTATCTTGGTATAATCTTTGCTTGCTGTCATAGACAGAGTGATATAGTTGGCTGTATATCTGTTCTTTGAGAAATCTTGCATTGATTGCTCTTCTACCATGAGATATATTTTTGCCATTTTGTGCTTCCTCATTCTATGCAGGCATTTTGCCATCCTATTTTAGTGAATTTCCTAAGCCCGAGGGTTGTTTTGAAGTGATAGGGGCTATAAGAATTTTGTGTTGAACTTACACCCCCAGCTTGGCTAGGTTTTGATATCATATGCCTGTTTCAAACAGTCGAATCCAGAGGCAGGCCTTCCAATCTTGAGCCTATTGTTCTCTATCAATGAGCTTTCCTGCTCTCCTAGTAGGATTATACAGTTCAGATGGAATAGAGTAAGGGTGAGAGTTAATTATGAGCATATAAGAATTCATTATTCTGAGCATGACGAATTGACCCAGCAAAATTCCTCCTCTTTATTAAGCTGATTAACCTTGTCGGCTTAGCAGGAAATTGATGTTTGTAAATGTTTGTTTGGGTTGCAGGATGGGCAAAGTCACCATGCATCACCCTTTTTTCTCAGCACGCATATTCCAAATTGATGAAAGTTACACCTCGTTGACATCATTGAGTGCTTGTCCCAAGTATCTCCATCACAGTTGTTCGGTCATCTGGTATAATTGTATACCTGTTTGTATATCTTATTTTATATGAATAATTTTTAAACTCTGCTTAAATCCCACTTTTTCCAGTGTGACGCCTTTTTAGTTCAGTTCACTGGTTAACTTAACATGGAGCTCACTAGCAAATCAAGGCCATATCCTGTTCCTGCTACCACCGCAAACTTTTCTGGGATTCAAACCTGCGACACAAACCTTGGGTATTATCGACCAAGCAATCGCTGTCCCATATATGGTATACCGATAGACAATGCGTTTTATGTTTATGGGCATAACTTTCAGTTTATATGCAATATATGGTATGTATGGCATTACCATAGACAATGTGTATTATACGGTGTTGGGTTTATATGCAGTATATGGTATGTATGGCATTACCATAGACAATGTGTATTATACGGTGTTGGGTTTAAGAGCAGTATATGGTAAGTATGGCATTACCTTCAGTTTATTAGTAAATTACAATGTCATGGTAAGAATTCCCTAAAAATAAAATATATTGCCTTTACATCACCCGAACTGAAAAACAGATTTATCGAGCAGGATTCCACGAGCCACAAACAAGACGGCGGGCAAAAAATTTTGCATTTACTTCATAGAATACGCAAGTTCCTACTTCGATTGGATTCTCCCAGTCCGTCTACCAGTGTACATGATGGCAACTGTGATGCCCAATCAACACAGTGCTCTGATGATACGGGGAGTTATGCGTAGAAATCCATTCGCAGGCCGTAGTGCCTTAAACATGCAGCTGTTGTCCATACACTAGGTTTGTCTGGCGAGTTCATCGGGGCCAAGTATGTAAATCCGGTACAGGAAGTAGATTGAGATGGTTCGTCTGGGTTGGCAGTATTCAGTATTACTAAGAATCGTCGGTCGGTGGGGTGAGGGAGGATGTTACAATATCGTGCACTTCTTCTTGCCTCCTTTGCTTCCTCGCTTCTCTTTCTCTGGAGTTTTTCTATTAATTTGTCTCACCAAATCGAAGAAAATCTGCAACACCAAAAAAGCTACAGTAGGGTAGCAGATACAGTAGGGTAGCAGATATACCCGAGAGTGGTTAAGGAAGCGTTCTTGGGATAGCTCAATCACTACAACACAGTCAGCACTTGGCTCAAGATCGCAAGATCCTGGGTTTAAGTCATGTCAAGCTAAGCGTCCATCGTAAGACTGAGCTCTTCTCATAATTCCTAGCTCCTACTGTTCCAACAAGCCTCAGGCTTAGGGGGTCCATTAAATAGGATAGCCGAGTGCCTGAGTAGTAAAAACGGCACGGATTCTTGACTGGGTATAGTAGCAAAGATTCCATACAAATAGCAATTCAATGGGTTAGTTCAGCGCTGGGGTCTTGATGGACATGCAGAGTTCCTGCATTGAGTATGAACTCCAGCTCCTACCGGTCTAGAACAAGCATCAAGTTTAGGAGGCCCGCTGAATAGGACAGCCAAGCGTCAATGGAAATTTTGTTTTACAAACTGATATCCCCAGGTTTAGAGGTGATTGTTATTAGAAAAGACGACAATAGTAATGCTTTAATATTTTTTAATCATTTTGTTACCGATAGGCTATCTGGGCCTTGCTTCTGGCACCTGATTTTGTTTGACTAAATAAAATCTACGCGGACCTTACTCTAAATAATATTTATCCTCCATCGTCATCTTTAGATACCCACGAGGACTAATTTTTTTAATCAAAATCGAAGCAGGGTAACCATCTCACCTCATTCACACCAATCTTTCGTTTTGCGGACGTCTCCATAAACCTGGTCTTCCACTCGTGAGCCAGGCTATTTCCTTGATCTTTTCCAACCACTCTCTCATCCTCTAAATCACATTTGTTACCGACAATCACCATCGGCACCTAAAGTGAGACGATGTGTTTACCACTGGTGCAGTCAACGGTAGCGCGATAGCGCAGCGGTAGAGAAATGGGTTCGCAATCCCGGACACGGCAGGCTCTCAGTGCGAGTGTGGGCTCCTCCATTTAATCTTAGCTCAAAACAAACAAAAAAATCTCGTTATTCAATGGACCATTGATACTGACCGACTTGTGGTGCTCCATGGTACGCTGTAAATGGTGAAAAACAAGCACCTAACCTGGCAGTTTCACCAAAAATAGTGGAGGACATACCAGAAAAACCAATCAACCAAAACTTGAACTAATGCAATGTTAAATAAAAGGAGGCCTGTCAATAGCCATGCCCAGCTATTGACTTGTGATAGAATTCATGAAAACATATCTAAATGTGTTGCCTATCCCGTACTAGCCTCTAGAATATTTACTCTTATTTAGCAATGCGTACTGTTGGCGAATTAATACGAAAAGTACAGTTTGTCGTCGAAAGCCACCCATGCTCTTCAAAGTACAATCTTTACCAAGGTTGAATCACCGCCAGGACATTAATGGCACTAGAACTTTACAGTAAAATGGTTCAGAATTTTTGCGTTTTGGCAGGCAACGAAAACGGAAATGATAAATAGCGAAATAAAGACCAAAAAAGTTCAGACTGGCCAAACAAGTGTAACGCAAGTACTTTTCTGAGCTGATCACTACACCAAGCTAATCAAACCTTCCTCTTTATTGGTGGGCAGATATCCGCGGCGGCCTTAAAAAGTAACAGCCGGGATATTGATGATTCCAACGGATTGGAGGAGCCCCGGTGTAATTTTCGTTTGAGTACGGAGATTTAAAATATTTGCAATATCTCAGTTTTGGTCACAACTGTTCCAAGTATTTGTAGTAATCGCTCGAACAGTAGCTTTTTCTTTGCACACATTTTATCGGCTCTTCTACTTGGTGCATAGAGTAATCTATAGCTTTTCGGTCATTGTCGCATGCGCATTGATGGTAGCGGATGGCCAACGTATTTACCACTATCAACACACACATGCTGCAATGACACAAAGACCATGCACGATTTAAACCACACACTGAACTGCAAGCTGATTAAGTCTTTTAGGTACCATTTAACTTTAAAACCTCTAAAAATATCACAATTGCACTTGGAAAATGTCTCGACTGTCATATCTTGGCAACAATCTTTGGAACTACTGCAGCGAAAACCCTTACTGAACAGGCTGACTTACATCCGCTGCATCCTTTACACGTAGAATCTGCTCTCTCAGATCCTGAAGGTCATTAAAGGTCGACTGAGCAGTGATGGAATAGACTAGGATAAAGCCTTGGCCATTTTTCATGTATAAATCCCTCATGGCTGTGAATTGTTCCTACAAACGAAAGCAGCCAGCGTTAAACGTAAACACGCTAGCCAGTCAACTTACACAAAGGGGCACAATTCTGGTACCCCTGAAGTTACAAACTTCTTTGGTTCCTTGAAATAAGGAGTAGCTGTCTTCCGTGAATCATTGAGCCATAGAGTTATCATCCTCTGCAGTGAGCTGTGCTACCTTGTCTTTTCTAAGAATGCACCAATCGTATTCACCGTAAATACTGTATATTCACTGTAAGTAGGCACAGCAGCTCAGTCCCAGTGATATTACAGCAGAATAATACGCCTACCGTTCCAGCTGTGTCCAGTATCTCCAACATACATTGCTGCGAGTCAACCTCTACTTGCTACAAAAGGAACCAAAGTTGCACTACCAGCTTACCATAGTTTTGTACAGACCCATGTTCACGACCCTTTGCGTACCATTTAGTAAAGAATGTGCAGGGACACGGAGATTGAATGCCTAAAACAATGGCAGCTATAGTGTCCCAGATAATTATTCATCCGGTTATTTGGAATGCCGCCCATGATCTTGAGAAAGTGATAAAATATTTCTGCGGAAGCAGCTGTTGACCCAGGCAACGATAAAACCTAGTTATGACAGCAACACTTTATAAATGAACTACAATATTCTAATGGCCAAAATGGCATGCTTTATCCTGAACAAACCGGGGCATCATAAAATCAGGACTAACCATAGCATGATGTTGGGTGTTTATAGTTCTGTCATACTAACAGTAACATATGTGGACAACCAAAGTTAGTCTACATGAGGTCAATGAATCCATACAAAAAACTCTTGAGCCTGACAACCAACAGCTTATAGAGATAAGGGTAGAGAGACTTCATGACTCATACAAAGCAATGCTTCTAGAAGATGACAAATAGGGACTGGAAACCTGGAGTTTTAGACAGGAAAAAAGGCTGATGTGGAAATGACAAATCGGACCTTCTTTGTTTGGCAATTTAAAGCTCATTAATAGCGAATTAATTAGTTGAGACTGAAACCTATATCAAATGCCAACACCATGACTTGATGAGCAGGTAGTAGTAGTAGTACAATACCTTTCTGTAACTGTCCTCAATGGTTGGGTCATACTTTTCCACAAAGATTCCTTGTACAAACTGCACAGTCTGAAAAACCAAAAAGAAACCAATTACATATGCGACATCAGGCCGGCTTAAAAGCCATTATGGTGAGCCTCTTGTGACTTGTTCCATTACCATAATAAAGCAAGGTCATCCTCAGAGAGATAGTGATGCTGATGACCGATGCTTTTCCAATTCTCCAATTCACACACAAGCCAGGCTTCCTTATCAAGTATCTGGTCATCTTGGCATGTACATTATCTTTGATAACATAGTCTGATTCCTTTTTGACCAGATCATCATTCAACTTTTGAGCTAGCTTTTCATATAATGCAGCACATCAAGTGGGGCTTATTTTTACAGGCTGGCCAGGCCATCCAATGAATGGCTCACGTGGTTGCCTTGTCAAGACAGAGCTTACGTCCCCAGACGACAACAGACTGTCAAACTTACATTCCATAGTCACTAGATGATTGATAAGGGTCTGCTGTGACAGGACCTGCACAGGTGGACCTTGGCCCCTAAATCCTACTTAACCGGTACTAACCAATAGTAATGCTTTGGGACTATGGTTGGTATGCTGCCCGGCCCATAACTACAGGCTGTCAAAAACGGATCACTATACGAAACTGCGTTGTCTCATTCCGGATACGCGCTCCCTGATTCTGAGATATGACACCAGCAGTTGTATGTTCGCATTTATTCGCTGTTAAAAATGAAACTGTGACCATGGGAAGAGTTATAGTCATGACAGGAAAGGGGATTAATAGATTGAAGAAGCTTTTCCTGCGTTTTCCGGGCATCCCCTTCTGAGGGATTAGCAGAAGGTATAATCCAATAATCTAATCCAGGAATGAACTTCTGATAGAAGATCGAAGGACCGAGTGGCGTACCAAAGTGTGAGATGAATGGAGGACAGGCACCCAAATGGGGGACAAGCACCTGCACGCATTCTGTTGAGTTATAGTTGGACAAATCCCAAATTTTCCAATACCAACAGGTGGCCTGGTGGTGCTACTTTCTTCAACGATTCGAGGAAGATTATTTCCGTTTCTCGCAAACTGTTTAAGCCAAGTTTACTTTGGGATTCTACTTCTACAACAATGGATCACTGATTAAAACATGAGAATAGTTCTTTTGTACTTACCAAAGCTGACTTGCCTACTCCACCAGATCCTAACACAACCAGCTTGTATTCTCTCATCTTTCGACTGAAATAGAGAAAGTCGAATGAGAAACTAGCGTTCTCTAAGAGATAAGAGCAAGAGCTTCCTTTCCTCTCTGTCGTAGTAAGGATGACTGACTCACCTTTGTTTGTTCATCCGATGAATGAATGGTTATCAAATACCAATGGGAGCAATCAAGGTCATAGTTAGGGGATGTTATCATACGTTCTTTTATAGCTTTCCCCCAACTAGCCCATACACTTGGGAC
>Ga0224511_10001337_pt1 | contig 14621 bp, 13 predicted proteins | sample SF_May12_sed_USG_2_FD_169988 | JGI IMG/M metagenome (GOLD analysis project Ga0224511, IMG submission 169988) | Sediment microbial communities from San Francisco Bay, California, United States - SF_May12_sed_USGS_8_1 | ecosystem: Environmental > Aquatic > Marine > Sediment | place: USA...
GGTTCAACCCCCGTTACGGAGCATTTTTTTCATGTCGAACTAAATGAATAAATGCGCGAAACATGGACGAGTTTCTTGCTTTTCTATAGTTTTATAACACTTGATTTCTCGCCTGCATATTTAATTTGCACTGCGTCAAAATCTAGGAAACCATCAACATGTCGAAACGACAGTCAAATTTTCCTCTACGATCGAACGAGAAGATGGTTGCAAGTATTGTAACTTACTTTGAAAAGGAGCAGTATTTAACGTTTGTATTGATTATAAATAAAAACAACATGGAAAATATGCAAAAATTGACAACAAAGATGATTTAAAAAAATACGTGAAAATTGTTTAAAAAATATACACTGTTTCAGACAGATTCGATGCCAGGATATCATGATTCACAGCACAAAACCTTAAAACCACTGAGCCACTTTTTCATACATTCATCTAGTGAACAACGCGTAAAAAAACCCTGCTCATATTGTATGACAGCTGTATTCATAACTGTATATAGACAGCGAGCACTGCCGAAGATTAATGAGAAAAGGTCAGTGCAAGGTCAAATAAATCGGATAATAACTTTGCACTCGTTTACTTTAATTCATGATTGTTTCTTACGACAACTATTGCTCTGGAGAAGAACAACGCGGCGTTGGTTATTTTTCATCTGTCGCTGCTTCTGTTTTTGAGGACTCACGTTTAGATGAGCGGGAACTTCCACGTGACAGAGATACGTCAGGACCACGTGTGAGGGATACGGCGTTGGGCAGTAACGTCTAAGGTAACCCTCGGAGATAGGGAGTGATATTGCTGATGTTTTTTCAGAACTTATCTTGACTCTAAGCTTAGTTCTTCAAAACAAGAACTTACTACAATGAAGTTCTATCTATGTTCACAAGTGTAACAAAGATATTCTTTCATTCAAGAACTCCTCGTGTAAAATACAATACACCTTTAACAGAGAAGTCATTGATACACATATATATTTGGAAAAAAAACTATTTCATATTAAATTATACGGGCGGAAGCCAAGGCTGTCAAAATACTCAAGAAATTCAGACCTTATCCTAATACTACTAATTTTCTTTTAATGACCGCATGGACCGGAAACCACCTCCTGCGTCTACGTTTCCTTTTCCGTATCCCGGACCTGTTTTCCCTAGTCGACCCTTGGCACAAGGTATGCGCGAGTCTTTTCGTCCCTATCAACATCGGGAAAACGTTATCTGCTTCATGTGTGGACGGTCATTTCCGGCGTATGTGTGATTGGCTCACCAGAAAGCAGCAACTCATTGAACGTAAAGATAAACCTGGAAACAGCACGTCCGCCTCTGAATAAGTAGTTTTATGATTTTATAAAGTTTCTGACAAATACATTTAGAATTTTAATACTACCCCCGTTTAAGAGGTAGTTAAAAAGCCATGAAGATTGTTGAACATTCATAGGAGCAAACCCTGATATTATTGATGTACATGTAATTGAATATGATTATACATATTCTTTTCATTACTACATTTGAACAAACATTTTCCAAAAACAACAAGTGTGCATTAGAAAATAGTGATATTGTTTCGGAATCGGTTGAAGGTTAAAGCAGGGTTTTTATTATGTAGCATGATAGTGCTCCTTATGTCATTTCGCTTAGTGTTTTTTTTATAAAGAAATCCAACAAGAGGAGATTATTTCTGGACTTTAGAATTGTTAGTTTGAAAATAACCATTTTAGAGAGCGACAGTGCTTATCAGAGATACGATTTAATTTCATAAATAAACTTACCTGTCATTACAATTGGATTTTCCCGTTTTGATCATCCGCATTTTAGACTTTAAACCAAAAGTGAGCTACTTCCTGTTTAGATATACATGTCTTCAGTTTCTCGTTTCTCGCAAACGTATTCACATCGTCCTTATATTAGTCTGACAACGTGATAAAACTATAGTTGGACACCCTATTTTTGTATTTGTATGGTCATAAATCGATTGAGGACGGAGAATTTTTCTCGGAAACTGACCAATTGTCGGACGGGACAAACCTTTAGCCTGCACGTGGCGTTCTCGTTGACGATGAAACTAGAGAAAACATGCCTTTGTTTTCATTGACTAGTTCCGAAAATGTTTGAAAAAAGCCAAAAGACCGTCTCGTCATAATAAACTGAGTAAACGTTCCGAGGTCATTGAGGATATGTTGCAGAAAATGCTGAAACAAAATTCAGAACAATCGGTTCAGGGACAAACTCTAGAACCTCCTCCGTCATACAGACAAACTGTAATGTCAGATGGTGAGTCAGATGATGATAATGACATACTTTCTATTTTTGCCAATGGTCAGATATCTCCTTCCCAGAACTCGGACATTGATGATGTGTCTTTGACTGCTACAGAAGAAGATGTCACCTTGTCAGATGTACACAAAAAGTGTTTGTATGACATGTTCGGGGAGGATGCTGTTGTTAAAAGTCCTTACAAGAAAGAAGGATTAGTTCTTGACAAATCACAAATTGAGGTCCTTGAAAACAGTTATAGGGCTAAGAAATCTAACTATTTGTCAGCTTTTTCTGAAGAAAATTTTGACTGTTTTGTGTTTTGTGCATGGACCCCACATCCTCAAGCTTTTGCAATGGATGCCCTGTCAATTGTATGGCAAAACATGTTTGTGTATGCGTTTCCGCCAAATACAGTTAATTCCTAAGGTTCTGAATCTTTTGAAACAGTGTCAGTGCACACTGATTTTAATTGCTCCACAGTGGCCGAGACAACATTGGTACACTCTTTTGTTAGACCTGTTGATAGCAATTCCACGGAAACTGCCATGCAGTCAGGATCTTTTGACTCCATCCACATCCGGAACATTACACCTGACTGCATGGTTGCTATCGACCGAGATTTCTCAGCAACGGGTTGTTCTAAGAGAATTAGAAAATAACTCGCAAAATCCTGGAGAAAAGGGACACAAAAAGATTATTAAAGCAAATTTAGACAATTCGTTAGCTGGTGTGGTGAAAGGGAATTTGATCCCCATCTTGCCACTCTAGCTCAATGTGCTGACCTTTTGACCCATTTGTTTCTTAAACGGTAAAAATATAGAACTATCAATGGTTACAGATCAATGCTTTCATCCGTTCTTGCCCCAGTTGAAAACATTCCTAGTGAACAACATCCTTTCATAATTCCTTTGCTTAGGGGTTGTTTAATGAACGGCCACCTGTTAAACTGCTAGTACCTAAATGGGATCTTCTTCTCGTTTTAGGACGTTTGAAGAAAGCACCATTTGAGCCGTTGCAGAATGCTCATCTGAATTATTTACATGGAAAACATGCTTCCTACTGGCAGTGACAACGTATACACGCTGTAGTGATATTCAGTCATTACAACTTGGTGATGGTTCAGTTCAGAGAAAAGGTGTGATTTTTGTAAGATTTGGTTTATCAAAACAAGATCGGCCAAATAATCTTGGTAACTATATTATTGTGTCAGTATTGACTCAAAACAAATGTCTGGGCCCCAAACGTACTTTGACTTATTATCTCAGTAAAACGGAATCTTTCCGACATCCAGATTCAGGTGAAGATATAGTGAACATGTTTTTGGCTGGTAAGAAACCGCATAAACTTGTTTCTTCTCAAACCATATCTAGATGGCTAATAGAATTAATAAAGATTTGTTACAAATTTGGAAACCAGACTTCAGGCAAAATCAGAGGACACTTAACACGCAGTGTAGGTCCATCGTGGTCTTTTTTCAAAGGAGCATCATTGCAACAAATCATGAAATCTGCTGACTGGTCAAGGGAGACCACTTTCAATCGTTATGATTTGAAGACTGTGAACACAGTGTGTTGAATGTGTAGGAGACACAACGTTATAAACTGTAATTCATCTGTAAAATACAACCTGGTATCTCGTTCTTGTGGATCGCAGTTTATTGTGTTAAAACAACTGTATAGAAATACATACACTTATTCATGTGGTACTATGGAAGGTACATAACATACTAGATTTGTGTATATATACATTATGTACAGGCAAATATTTTATTAAGAAGAGGCAACATTGTATTGAAATGTTTGGAACTGTGAGTGCATACATAACTGCTACACAGTATGACTTAAAAGCAGGGTGGATGAAGATGTTTAAATTGCCTTCCACCGCCAGGGTACTTCTGTGGAATCTGACAAAATACATATTGTAATGACAGGTAAGTTTTTTTATGAAATAAAATTGGAAAAATTGTATTTTAAGTTAGAGCTTTATGAATAAATAAGACTTACCTGTCATTACAGGTATCCCTCCCTCCTATCCCACCTGTCATTTTAATCAATAAAGACATGTGAATCTAAACCGGAAGAAGCGTAACGGTGTTTAGGTGAAAACGCTCACTTTCGGTTTAAAAGTCTAAAATGCGGATCAACACGGGAAAATCCATATTGTAATGACAGGTACGTATTATTTATTAATAAAACTCTAATTTGAAATAGATTTTTTCAAATTTTGGCTTGGAAATGTTGATTCTTTGAATTACAGACAAGACAGTGCAAGACAGTGCAAGTTCTGGTGTTGATACTATACAAGTTTATTCAGATGTTAGGTGTCTCATCGTTTATATGCCAGGTTTTGTATTTCACGATATCCGTGATTTTTTCGAATTTGCTTGGCTTGAAAAATTAAGTTTGATGTCCAATAGGTTTGTAGTACAGCTAAACATGTTTGCTCTGTTGTTAGAAGCAAATATAGAAATACTGACGAATGAGAGGTAACTCGAGATAATTCTTTTAACTACATGGATTCTTTATGGGGCCCCTTTACTGTAGACAGGTTTGCGAATTACGATTATTTTTAAGCTTTACGATTATGCGAGGGAAACAGTTAATTATTTCCAGAGGCGTAGATAACGGGGCGGCAGGGGCGGCGACCGCCGCCCCAATAATTTGGCTAGTCGTTGTTATACAGAAATGACGGACTTTTCGCCGCCCCAAACAAATTTTTATTTGCCTTTATGAATGCAATTTGAGTTAATTTTAGCGTGACAAAGCGGGTCGAGGGGCCACGAACATATGATTTTTATGCACAAAATGCCGTATTTCCTCATTTTTTATGCTCGCTTCGCTCGATATTTAATTTTAAACAAATTTTTTATTAAGAATGTGGCTAAATCCTCCTTAAAATACAATGAATTATAATAAAACCATCAACATGTTAAATGATTTTACAGTTGAACCCTTAAAAACGTCGTTTAGGCATTAGTTCAACTGTAAAATCATGTGACGTGACATTTGTTACCGTTTTAAGGCATATGTGCTTGACATTTTCTGTACGTTGCAACATGTATTTAAGTATTCATGTGTTTTGTTTGTTTTGTTATTTATTTATCATGCTAAGTAATTGAGAAAAACCTTTCGAAAACTAATGGGTATGTTGTTTTAAAACATAAATGTTATCCATTATACATGCGTAAAACATGTGGGCCTGTATTCGTCGTGACCAAAATACCGATAGCGTTAATTTACCGACGTAGGGTTCGCCGCCCCAATGTCAAAATGTTATCTACGCCCCTGATTTCACACATATTTGGGCATGAAAATATCAATTGGCTTGTTCCACCTATTTATTTAGTGAACAGAGCACGGCACTTTGATAGTTTCCAGTTGGACTAGCTTTGTGTTTGGGTCTGTAATGTTTGGCAAAGACTTAAAAAAGTTTTTGAGTTTGACAAGAGTCAGCGCTTTTTTGAAAGTAATTGTGTCAGTGTTTTCAATAGGAGACGTTTGTCACAGTAAAGTTTTGGCTTAGCGTTTGTAATTGAACTGCATATTATTAAAACATTGTTTTCAGATAATGTATTTTTTGCTGAGCAATTTCCTTGTTTCTTTCAGAAGTTGATATGTACTGTACACTTTTGACTCATTATGTTAGATTCGTTTAGTAACGGGGAATTGTGTCCAGGACACACGTTTTAATACCTTTGATTTACATCGCGTGCCGTATGTACAAGGTACATGCGAGATTATGTACCTTAAACGATTACGGCTTTGGTTTTGAGTGTATAAGGGCTGGCACACACGGTGCGCTTTAGCACACAAGCTTTGATGGGCTGGTGACAAAACTGTTATGTCGTTGGGTGCACATACAGTATGTTTTAGCACATGTGCTTTCATATCAGTACTCCTGTTTGTGGTACCTTTGTATGGAAAACCATATTGCTTTTTTATTTATTTAAAGTGTCAACAATGAAATATTGTATCTGAGGAGTGTCCAGCCATTAATGTCTAAATCCTTTCAAAATTGCATGGTTTTAGTATTTAAAAAAACACAGGATGATAGAATTTTGACAAAAATATCTTATTTTGAGGTTAATTTTATATTAAATTTGGAAGGTACTCATATTTGTGTTCAAAACAACTTTTTATATGTAAAAGCAATCTCCAGTTATCGCAAACTACCGGTAACAATTATTGAAGTCATAATGTCGGTTAAACTTCCACTCCTTTGAAGAAAGCACACGGAAATAGAACAAAACCTATCTTGGGAAAAAGCGCATGTGCTTTGACATAAGCAGTGACTAAAGGCTGACTCACACGGTGTGCTTTAAGCACATGTGCTTTGATAGGCAGGTCACGAAACCGTTATGTCAATGGGTGCACACACGGTATGTTTTAGCACAATCATATGCTTTTACAAAATAACTATTTTGCAGTATCTTCGTAGGAAAACACTGTTTGTATAAATAATTTGCAGCATCATCAATGAAATAGTGTAACAGAAGCATGTTCTGCTATTTATGATGCCTAAATTCTTTCAAAATTTCATGGTTTTAGTAGTTTTAAGGAAACATGCTGAAAGAAATTAAAATAATGGTTCATAACGAAGTCAATTAAATATTCAATTTGAAAGAAAGTCAGCTTAGTGTTCAAACAACTTTCTTATAAAAAGTTCATTCCCTAGTTATCGCAAATGTACCATTTAAGTGAAATAATTAAACAGCTTAAAGCAATTCTGTCGGCGAAACTGACACTTCTTTGAAGATAGCAAACGGAAATAGAACCGACCCTATCTCGGAAAAAGCACAAGTCATGTGTTTTGACATAAGCAGTGAATAAAGCCTGGCACAAATGGTGTGCTTTAGCACATGCGCTTTGACGACCGAAAGCGCATGTGCTTAAAGCACATCGTGTGCGCCCTTATTAATTGCCAATGTCAAAGCACATGTGCTTTTTCTGAGATAGGAAAAGAGTTGTATACTCTTATGGAAATTCAATTGAGGTCAATTGAAATGTTCTTTATATTTTTATGCAGCATTTTTGCGAAGTTCTTTTTCTGTCGATTAAAGTATCCCGTTCTGTGGCACTCCTATTTTAATTTATTAAACAATCAGTTATATAATAAATAGTTTATGTTTGTAAAAAAATGAAATGAATAGAAAACATAAATGTATTTATAAGTGGTCCGTTTCGTGTATCGCTTGTAGAGTTTTTCAAGCGTACTACTAATAGTTTTCCTCAGAGGGTATAGAAATATTCATTCGACGCTCAGAAGGGATACTGATTAGATTAAGTTTTTGCAAACTTTTGCAATTGTTTGCAAATTTTCTTAAATTTGTTGTTTGGTTGTAATTTTGAGGTTGGTTTGAAGTATTGCTTATAAGATGGCATGTGTTTATAAGATGCGTTTTTGTATGCCCTTTTCAAACAGTTGTTTACATTTTCAGTATTGTATTTTTGTTACCATGACAAGTCGTGAGATGAGTGTCGTGTGCGTGTAAAAGCAGCAGTGATTCCGGACATATTGCAGCTGTCTTGAACAACGTTTTCAAGTGTTATTGTATAAGAACATTTAACCAGATGATCTAACTGGCTCCTATTTTTTAACGGAATATATTGCTTGTGTGCGTTTTGTTGAATACTATCCTTTTCTGTGGCAGTTCTTTATGCGTTTTGTTTTTAATTAAACAATAAGGTTATAATTATAACAAATATGTTATGTTTTGTCTTCAACTAATCTTACACACCCTTCAACACAAACACTACACACACACCCAAAATAACCCAATAAACCAAACCTCTGAAGCCAGTCAATCAAGTATCTTCGGTTTTTTCAAATCTCGTAAATGTCGTCATACACATAAAGCATTTTACAACTTTTACTACTGTGTTGACATTTACAGTCGTTCTGCATATCATTAACGCTAACAACCAATGGCAATGCAGGATTCAATCACATAAGTGATCACATGGTTAAACGTCATCAGTTTGGCATTTCATTGAGAAAGAACGAACCCAGGGTTTGTTTAAATGTTTATTTCATTTTTCGTTTGTAACCTTTGGTGTAAAGCCAAAGTTCTAAATGAAACCTTTTACGATAAATTTAAAAATCGCATTATTTTTTGCGCTACGTTTTCGATTAAAAGAGACATTTGTATAAGGGCACTTAGTTACACAAAAACAAGAGGGCCCATAGGGTCCTAGGTCGCTCACCTGAGAAGAAGGTCAAGGGTCACAGTTGAGCCATTTACAGAGGACCACTAATGGAGTCCACCAAATATTGGTAGAGGACCTCTAGATGATGTTATATACCAAATATACAAGCTCTGGGCCTTGTAGTTTCAGACAAGAAGATTTTTGGAAGTTGCATTTTAAAAACCTATATATTGACCCCGTGACCTACTTATGCAACCAATCAGAATCATTTGAACAATTTTGGTAGAGGACTACCCAGGGACCCTTCATGTTGAGTTAGGTTAATTTCCCATTAGCGGTTCAAGATAAGTCATTTGAAGTTTTCCTTATATAATTCAATGTAAAATTGTGACCCCGGGCGGGGGTCAATTTTGACCCCAGGGGCATAATTTGAACAACTGTGGTAGAGGACCTTTAGATAATGTTATATACCAAATATAAAAGCTCTGGGCCTTGTAGTTTCAGAGGAGAAGATTTTTGAAAATTGCCTTTTGTAAACCTATTTTTGACCCCGTGACCTACATATGCAACCAATCAGAATCATTTGAAGAATTTTTGGTAGGAGACCACCCAGAGACCATTTCTGTTGAGTTTGGTCAAATTACCATTAGCGGTTCAAGAGAAGATGTCGTTTGAACTTTTCCTTATATAATTTAATGTAAAATTGTGACCCCCGGGGCGGGGTCAATTTTGACCCCAGGGGCATAATTTGAACAACTTTGATAGAGGACCTCAGGTGAGCTAACAATAATAGTACGTACGATTTCGCGGTTTTTTACGTACCGGTAAATTGCAATTATCCCGAAAATATATCATTGTTTACAATTCAGCAGTAAAGTATTGGCTCACAAACGTTACTCTTCAATAGTCTTTTACTTGAGTTTCAATGTAATAAATCTTAATCTATAAATACACAACTTTATAGGCCAGATTCTTCAACAATAGAGAGGAATAATGTCATCTATAGTAGGCAGAAACAATTATCAAGGCAGTAAAATAGTCATGATTATTCTTCCAAAAGTAAACCAAATCTCACTGGTACGAGTTATTAGTAGTAGAGATATCACTTGCTGTTGTTTTACCATATACTGGTCTTTTAAGTAATGACTCGACACACTTCTCAGTGTTTCTGGTCCTGGTTTAGACGTACGAACTACGGTAACAGTATGTCTATTTAGTCGTAGTTGTCCGTAGTCAGTTTTTGAACAACTCCAAAAATATGAATCCTTCTACGGTCAAATTATTCATTCGAACTACGGTCATTACTACGTATAACTACGGTTAACTACGGTCGATCGGTACGTTTAAGTACGGTCTACTACGGTTACAGTACACTACGGCTTACTACGGCTAGTGTGACCAAGCCTTTAACAAAGTTGTCAATAAGATTAGTTAAAGCGGTGCAACATGAATGATATTAACGAAATCCTGATTGAAAATGATGTATAAAGTCATGCTTTTTAAATCATTCTTGTATTTGGGAAGCAACGTGTTTTTCAAATACTTTGTCAATGTCGGCAATTTCATAGATGTTGGACGGTAATTATTTGGGTTTGATTTTAACTCTGTTTTATGAATGGGAATTACGGACGCATTTTTAATTTGGAAAACGCCCTCTGAAAGGTTCTTATTTACTAAATAAGAAATGGGCTCGGCCATATAATCAATACTTAGTTTTAAATGTTTAGGACCAATGCCGTCTAAACCTGTTCATTTATTTGTGTTTAACATTTTTAGTATTTGTTTACTTTCGATTAATAAACTGTTTAAGGTTTAAAATCTAGCTTTTAAGGAGTTTAAAGCCTCGTTCACACTGTCCCGGTTTCCAGTCACAGCGTCGCTACGGTGTGGACACCTGGGCCCACCGAAACCACACCGTAGCGACGCCGGCAAGCACCGCATTGAATCGGGATATACCGTGTTGAATCGGCGTTCACCGGTTTAAAAATGTTAAAACAACCGGGACGCATCGGGCTGCGAAACAACGCCGGCTTATTCCAGGGCATCACCGTAGCTCTTCCGGCATGAACCAAATCTCCATCGTAAGACCACCGGGCGAAACTGTAGCAAAGCGGCATGAGCTGTGTCCATAGTGGAGATACGGCGACTCCCAGTTTGGCCACGGTGTGTCACGGAGGAGGGCCGGCGTAGCCCCGACTCTTGCCGGTCTATCTACGGTTTAACACGGTAGCAGCCGGTGAATGCCGGTAAAGTTACGATGGAATTACGTTATGACTACGGTACAAACCGGTGGACGCCGATTGAACTACAGAAACAGTATTTAAACCATGTTTGTTGAAGTGTTACTCAGGTTATTTGTATATGTCGAAATAGTTTCTTAATAAAACTAAGTAGGGGGTAGGGATGTTAAGTTTCGTTGATAATGTCATTACCTATCTTCTTTCCCACTTTAACTGCTGTTTATTTTTGCCTTGGTATATAACTGGAGCTTTGAACTTTGCAAATGACATAATCTGATATAAGTTCCACGAATATTTCATTGATATTCATATTCTACCGTGTAACATCCCCGTTGTGACACCGGGCTCTGCCGCCGATGCCCAGGGCAGAGCCGTGGTGTATCGGGACGCACCGGGGCACACCGTAGTGCATCTGCGGCTACATCGGGAATGCACCGTCGCAAACTGTAGCAAAACCGGGACAAACCGTGATCATATTTACCCCAAACCCCGAATATTCATGACCCAGAGCATGTAACCAGTCTACATGCTCTGGGCATGCGTCTTTCATCGGTGCTTCTACACCATGAGGTCATAGGTTTTGGCCGCGCTTATTTGAATTATTATAATACTATATGAGTAAGCGTTTAACGTTTTAACTATAAACAGTGATACTTCCGTTAAAAGTGAGAATCCAGTGGACTCTATTCGCGAGGAATTGCGGACGCTGCGCTTAGATTTAACAGCATTGCATCGGCGGATCGACGCGGGCGAGGTTAGGCCGCCATCTTGGAATCAGGCCGAAGCTTCCCATATAGAACTCGATCAACCTTTCCTTCACCAACACGTGCCAACGGTTGGCACTACAAGTTCCGACACCAGTCCGGCTGCCATCAGAATCACCAGGGACACTGCCCCTCGGATTTTCGAGGTCCAAAACGCATTTGCAGAGGTTAGGGACAAATACTCAGGCAGCAAGTTGCCTGCTGACCTGTTGTTTACGACCTCTCGTAAGAACGTTAAATCAGAGGACACTCCTGTTTTTCAGGTCTTATCAAAAGTTTCTAAGTATTGTGAAACGGGTCTGAAGATATTATCGGACACTGATCGTAGTGGTCTTGAGACCAAGGAGGACACTGTAATTGCGTTGACGGCGCTCATGCAATATATTCAGGACGAAGGGGTCCAGTTGGTTGTAAACAAGAACTATGACAAGGAATGGGCGGCCCAGTATAGATCGATTATGGGCGGTCAAACGGACATTCGTGAGGAGCATATTAATGCTATGGATCGGGTGGCTACGATATTAAAACATCGACTACCACAGCAAAATTCTTCACGGGGTCGAGGACGCGCGGGGCGAATAAGAGGACCGAGTCGCGGGTACCAGTCTAGAAATTCCCACGAGTTCAGACAGTTCAACTCACGTGACTGGAATCCTACCGTTCACATCAACAACAATGAGTAACATTAATTGAAACTTAGTGAACAGTGTATTTGTTTGTGAAGGCTGATTATTTGGTATTTTGAAGACATTCATAATTCAACATGTTATTGTCTATTCACATGTTTATGAGAAATGACATATTTTGTATTTTATTTTTAGATGATGTAAGCGGTCTTGTTAACAGTAACATTATACATGTGTTTACTATCTAGATAATCAGATTTCGCATACATTGTATGTCCTTTTCCATTATGAGTTAGTTATTATCTGTTTAATAAAGACATGTGTGTTAACATAATAATTTATGGCACCCAAAGACACTATTACAGATGACTTTCCGTTTATACAAGGTGATTTTGTGTCAGGTAATTTGACAAGAAATTTTCATGCATGGACATCATTAACAAATAATCCTGTTATTCATGAATGGGTTAGAAATGATATAACGCTACCGATACAAAATGTACCTGAACAATTTCATTTACCTAATAGACAGTTGAGTGTAAATCACACAGCATTTGTGGACTTTGCGATAAACTCTTTATTGCATGATGGTGCTATTGAAAAAGTGTCACATAAGCCACATTGTGTATCCCCATTGGGAGTTGTGCCCAAAAAAGGTAATAAGCTCCGACTAGTTTGCGACTTGAGAGAATTAAATAACTCATGTATTGCACCTAAATTTGTTTATGAGAACATTGATGCAGTTCTTGATTTGGTCAAACCTGGGGATCAGTTTATTTCTGCTGATCTTAAAAACGGGTTTCATCATGTTTTAGTTAGAGAAGAAGAGCGTATTATCAATGGCGGGTTTTACCATTTGGATTAAGTTCTAGTCCATATTTCTTTTGTAAAATATTAAAACCTGTTGTTCAGTATCTTAGAGAACAAGGACTTAAAGTAATCATTTATGTTGATGACATTTTGCTCATTGCATCTTCTAATGATATTGATTTTCACAAAACTACTTTATTGCAATGCCTGAAAGATTTAGGTTGGTATATAAAGCTAGAAAAGTGTTGTCTTGTATCGACAACCAAAATCAGTTTTATTGGATATATGATTGACTCGATTGGTAGTGATAATTGTCCAATTTTGAAAATAAACAGTGAGCGTGTGAGAAAATTAAGAAAAGAACCGTTGGTTAGCTGTTAAACGGTGCACAAAGAGACAATTGGCTAGACTTGCCGGTCAGTGTGTTAGTATGTCAAAAGCTGTCCTACCAGCGAAGTTGCTGTTACGTAATACATACAGACTTTTATCGAGTAGTTCTAGTTGGGACTCTGACATTTATATTGATGATCCAACTATTTCAGATTTGACATGGTGGATAACCGCACTTAAGTCGTGGAATGGGTTCGTGCTGAAACCGCACAAACAGTCCATTCAGTTAGAGACAGATGCGTCAGCCACTGGTTGGGGGAGCTGCATAGGAAATCTGGAAACCAGTGGGCTCTGGGACAAGTCAATGGCAGTCCAACCTTCGAACTTTCGGGAACTTGCTGCAGTGTACCTGACATTAACGTATGACCATCCTAATGGATTCACATATTTGCAGCTAGGAAGAGATGCTATAAACCTTTTGTTATTTAAATATATGGCATTTTAAGTTGATCCACCGCACAACTTGTCTCAGTTTTTAGATTATTGATTTTATAAACAAGATTGAAAATTTTCATTTTATTCATATTCAAGGGAGGTAATAAGGTGTAAAATTACTTCCCTTTAATTTTATGTAGGCAAATATAGGCAACTTGCATTTTAAAAAGATTTTTCTACGGTTTAAAAGTAAAAGCATAATATATATCACATTTTAATGAAAAAACCTTGTTTATTTTTTTTTATAAAAAACACAAATGTGTATCCTGTTTAGTCCATTAGGATGGTCATACCTTAAAGTCATTCCGAAATGTCATTCAAGGGAAGGCAGTTACAGTGTTGTCGGACAATATTACAGCATGCGCTTATCTGAATCATCTGGGTGGACCCGTCCCATCCTTGACAAGGTTGGCACAAGCTGTGTGGGCACTAGCATACAGACTGGACATAAACCTTCGGGCGCATTACTATCCCGGCAGATTTGCCTCCTTTCAAACGTGTCAGCTACCAAGGTACAATTCGATGTCATACGATCCAGAAACGGAGGGAATAGACGCTCTCTCACAGGACAACTGGGGGAAAGAAAACAATTTTGTCAACTAGTCCTGGCCATTCCAAATTTAACCCGGCATTGGAGTATATAGTTTTTTTTATTGTTGATTCTGTTAGAGAACATATTGCTGTTAAATATTCTGAATGATGCCGGGCTGGCATCATTGAGCGTTTCGAGAAATTCAAGATGGCCGCCAAGATGGCCGCCAGAATGGGATTTATTCTGAAAAAAAGTCTATATTTATGTAGAAGTGTTGTGTATATAGGTTTTAAATGTTGATTCTGAGGATGTGCTGCTGTAATTTTGTTTTCAAGACGGTATAAAGTAGTGGGTATATATTAATACTACTTAGTATTGAATATATATTAGCATGTCTTATTGAAATGTGTCAAGGATGGTCGCGCA
>Ga0224511_10001338_pt1 | contig 14621 bp, 5 predicted proteins | sample SF_May12_sed_USG_2_FD_169988 | JGI IMG/M metagenome (GOLD analysis project Ga0224511, IMG submission 169988) | Sediment microbial communities from San Francisco Bay, California, United States - SF_May12_sed_USGS_8_1 | ecosystem: Environmental > Aquatic > Marine > Sediment | place: USA...
CCAATAGATTAGGATTATATTGTCAGCTGACAATCTGACCTAGAAAATACAAAAGAAAGCATACTTCCTGTTTGTGATAAACCTTATCACAAGATCAAAGAAAATATGCCGCATGGGGAGGAGCTTGGAAATTTGTGGAACTATCCATTGTGCCGCCGACCAGAAGGTGTTAACGATAGCGCCAATCACTGGAGACATTCACTTGTTACCGACGATAATGGCCGCATCTACTCAATAACTGTGAACGAAAGGCCTAATCCTAAGTACAGTTTGAAAAATTATTATAACGCCGATGGAGGGAACGACTTTCTAGACTTATGGGGAAATTAACTAACGGGGTACTGTTTGTCCGCATGTGAAAATCCATGGGGTACTATTTGTCCGCGTGTTCAAATCGACGGGGTACTATTTGTCCGCATGTGCAAAAATGACGGGGTACTATTTGTCCGGGGTACTATTTGTCCGGTACCCATTTACGGCAACAAGCCATGTCCGGATACTTAAAGTAACGACCACAAACTATGTTTGGGTTAATGAAGTTACGGTAATAAAATACATGTATGTCGTGGTACCTATTTAAGTCACGACCAAAAAAATACATGCAATGCGTAAGACATTTAAGTCACGGCATTAGTCCGTTTCTTGGTAACTTTAGTCACGTTAACTAGCCATGTTAATAAAACTAATGTCGCAACAACAAGCATGTTTGTCTAACAAAAGTCACGATTAGTAGCCATGTCCGTGAAACCTAAGTCACATCATTAAGCGTTATCGGCCAAACTAAAGTCACAACAACTAACAATGTCTTGATAACTGAAGTCGCTGAAACAAGTCACGTTGCGGGAATTAAGTTAACGACAACAAAGTGGAAACTAAAGTCACAGTAAAAACCCTGTGTAACCCAATAAAGACAACAAGCCATTTCTGTGTATATGTTTTACGATTAATGCAAGCTGTTAACAATTCTGTATCTTTTCTAAGATGGCAAACATATGGAAGAATATTCAATATTTAATTATTAACATATCACACTTTATTCCTTTAAATGAGTCCTTAGTGCTAGATACATAAACTTTTTTAATGGAAGATACTATTCAATTAAAGTTTCGAAATCATCATTACTATTTACTTTCTTTATATCATTGTATTTTGAGTAAGTAACACGCTAGCTTTCAGACAATTAATCGTTTCTAGTACGTCATCATTCTTTTGTCAAGTGTCTCACTATTTATTCACGTCAATACAAATCAACATCTTCTTTACAAAAATATAGACCTTGTTATTCTTGAAATGAAATTAATATCGAAATTATTGCTTACATTAATGTTTAATAATTGGAACATTGTGTTTATTAAACGGTTTGCATAAAAGCCTCAACACTTCAAGTTTCACAACGTACCGGTGTTTATTCTCGTTAAACACAATTTTTATTGACAGCCCTCTTTTTCTTTGCTGGTAAATTGACAAAAGGTCGTGCCTATAAAACTTACAATATATTTTGTATAGGGCTGCAGGTAACCTTTTTATCGACCTTTTTGAAGAAAAATATTAATTTAAATGTACTGTTTAAGTCAAATGCAATATATGCGTGACTTAATACATGATTAGACCCCATATAAAATTATAGTGATTTGTTTGAAAATCTAGAGATTAAACCTAAACTTAATAGTATTTACAATTACATAAACAAGCGCGTAAAAGTGTTCTCTGCGCGCAAAGCAAACTGTCCGCTTGTCAAGTCTTCAGCAGAATGCTAGCGCATTAAAATTATTGATTGAGGATGACACACAATGTCAAGATACAAAATTGCTATTTTTTAAGAAATAAAATTCCTACAAGCTAATTCACATATGTCTTAACTAGCTTAGACGCACTCTTAAGTGTAAATGTTAAAATAATGTTAACCATTTATTGTCGGTTAAAACGTTTTGGCACACACCTGAACACTCGTCCATTTAAAGCCCCCAGAGAAGAGATGGGACACACTCTAAATAAACGCGTATAATGCATATAGACGTTAGCTACTATGTGAAAATTTAAGGAAAACTGTGCACAAACCAGGGCATTGAGGGGAAATCATATTCTTGTCCATGAGACAAAAGAAACAGGATTTACCTCAGTTTTCATGTAGTTTTTATCTTGTTTAATATGTTGTCATAATATTTTGAAGAGTCTGACTATGTCATTACATTTTTTCACTGAGACTCATGTCTAAATTATAATTTTACGTAAATACTTTCCAACCCAAATTGTGTGCTCTAGTCCCTTTATATTTGGAAATAAAGAGACACACGTTCGATATATAAAAGCGCAGCGTGCGATAATGCCAATTGAAAGATCTACAGCATTTTGTTTTATATACTGGACGAATGTACCTTAATATTCACAGAACATTAAATTGTGCACGTAGACAATAACAGAAGGGAAAATTCATACAAAAAGCTCTCATTTTTCAAAGGCAGTTCAAATTTTGCAGTTCGGTATTTGTTATTAACTGTGGTAAAACAATAAAACAAAATACCCAGTAACATAAACAAGGGCAACACGAATCGCGTGACCAACGTAAACATAGTGTAAAAAGGCATAGTAGTTAAACAAAGTCGTGCGATGTGCTAAAATAAATGTCCTTTTGGTTATTTCATACAGAAATAAACGAACTTAAATAAACTAAATAAAGTAAAATACGTGACAAAAATGTTTGAAAGCATAAACAAAATAATTTGCGTTTGTATACATTGTAGATCTTATTAATGCAAACTCTTTTGTCATCAAACATTTGAAGAAAACAATGTGTTTTACGGGAAGTCAAATATCAAATGGTAAGCTATATCTTATTATAATTAACATTGTACAAAATTATTTAGATGTATAAATGACTTGTTCACGTGTAAACATGTATCAATATTTGTTTGATGTCCTTTGTACCAGGTTAGATTCTTTATAATGATTACAGATGCTAAATCTGATCGTGATACCCTTATAATCGTAATTAAAGTTTTGTTAAGTATTCTAAATGAATTATGATTGCAAAAACACTGACAAATAATATTTTAGGACATAAATATAAAGGCACAACATCAACAACAAAACAAAATAGCAAACATTTAAAATCTTTGCCAAAACCAGGAACAAAAATCCAAGACCTTTCGCACCGCAGTCTGATGCGTTTTTACTTCTAGACCACCGAGACATCTAAACGTAGCAATTTAAGGAGGTGAGTCATATTGAAATGGCCAAAACAGCCCCCCAAAAGTCCATTTGTCATTTTCAAAAACTAGAGATGATATTGAAATGAAATTAGCAAAATACTGTGAGGTTACCTCAAAAGTACCAAATTTCATTAACAAAACATAAATTAATTGTTAATTTACCATTAATTACCCAAAAAAATAGATTACACGCGGGCCAGCAGAACTCAAAATCTAATAAAAGCATACCTTTCACACTTAGGCATATACAACTCCATGCACTAACAGAGGTAATCTTAGAGTTTTATGAGTGAAACATCAATTGTTTGTCCAAAAATGAAAAGGTTAGAAAGTAGGACGTAAACAAAAGTTTGAACCAAAATTGATTTGTCTTTTTAGGACAAACTATTGATGTTTGACTTATAAACCTCTAAGATTATCTTCGTTGGTGCATGGAGTTTAATACGGCTAAATGTGAAAGGTATGTTCATACAAACTTTTGAGTTCCGCATGCCCGCGTGAAATCTATTGTTTTGGCTTATTAATGGTTAATTAACGATTAATGTTGAGTTGTATTACTAACTGTATGCATTTAATTACCCTGTTTTAGGGAATTAATTGAATTTTGACAAAATATGTGCTCGATTTATTTGTTTATATAATTATAATTATCCCGGGCGTAGCTAGCGACGCAACACTTGCACTTATTATATTATGCTTTAAAATAACGTTAGAATATCATACATTTATACAATGATTATTCTAGTTAATACCTGTGGATGTCGCAATAAAGCAACCAACTGTTTTATTATGTACTTTTTATCGTCAAGATTAAATATTATATATATTATAATGTGTGTAATTAGCCCGGCGCTTATTTCAATATTTGGTTAGTAAACGATATATTTTGGGACATTAAGATACTATGAATCTTATATTTGAAGATTATTATTCTGACTTGGACATAAGTGTTGACGGTTATTGTGTTTTGTACATGTTTTGGCCATATTCTAATGAAATTTGTTAATTAAATAATTAAGTAATTCGCGTGTAAAGCGAGCAAACCAAAATGAAGAAATCGTACGGCTTGACAAATTCATATGTTGGCTCTCATTGGGGTGGGGGGTGTCGGGAGCGCCTCCCCTCTAGATCCGCGGTTGAAGCTATATACATGTAACTGTTTCAACGTAATGGGTTGCGATACAAACAAAGCAAAATTTTCGTTTTTCTCTAATATTTGTACATAAACAGATAACCAAATTTGACAGTTTCTCAGTAATAATTTAACATGCACTGTAACTGCTTTAGAATGGATTAAAGTAAGATGTGATAAATTCTGGTTAAAAGATACATGCATAATATCGTTCATATCGCGTCTTAGTCGTTTAACAGTCATGAACCAGTGGCGATGAAGAAGGCGATGCCACTTTTGTAGCGAAACGAGTATCTGCTTGTATGTTATTGGTTTGGTATAGGCGCCAAAGCCGCCGCCGCGATTATGTGCCATATTCCTTATGTGGCAGCAATGCAGATTATATATTTTTTATCGTGTTTACTGAGTACGCAATGCGCCGTGACCACGCATCAACTTTTAAGCAACCCACCCCTGATTTTTTTTAAAGAAACAAATAAAAAAATTCCGGCTTTTTAAGAAACTTGACTGCATGTTGTACTATTATCCGTGGACAATTCCCTAAAATCACATTGAACCAACCCAATGCATCGCATTTTATTGTCTATATTCTGTAAACCAAAGAATGGCGACTGCTAAAAGTCAGGGACCGGAAAACAATTCCCCTCTCATTATTTGTGTATGTTATTCATTCAACAAAAATAAAACATTTGCGAATTTTTCATATCATTATTTCAAAATATTTTTTAAAAATTGTTATCACTATCCAGCACCGTGCCATTCTTAAAATCTTTTGTTGCTTCCGACCAGTACCTGTTTTGAGTATCCCTTGTAATTTAGACAAAGTGAAATGCTCAAATAAAATGTAAATGTTTATTAACTGTACACTCAAATAAAATGAAATTTTTCTACCCCTGTAAAGTTAACAATTATTATTTTAAAATAAATGTTACAATTGGCTGACATAATTATGATGTTTTCTAGTAACATGGAATGCAGACCGCCTGGAAGTTACTATAATATAAGTAAAAATGCAAATCAAAGAAAAAAATGAATTAAATAGCGAATGAATCATAAACTTTATCCTACCACTTGGAGATGATGTCGTAGTAGTCGTCGATGTCGTGGTTACTGCATGACTCCATGGTAGAAAAAGAACTGTAAAAAGATAAAGGCTTTGATTTCGCGAATGCGTCAACTCTTTCAAACCATTTTAAATATCAAAACATTATTCAATAAACGGGATTATCCATGGTTGTGCCTTTAAAAAGTTATTTTGGATCGAAACAAGTCACATTAAGCTACGCTACAAAATAAATAAATAAAAAACTTATTATATTTTGATACCTTTATTTACATATTCGTAAACAATTTTATAAATACCTAAGACAATAAATGCCACTATCCGCAAATATGCGAGCATTGTCCACACTAAACGTGAACAGCTTTAATCACAAAATATATTGTTATCACATATTAGAAGAAATTTTTAGAAGATCAAAATATTTATATAACCCCTGTAGAAATAACCGTACGACGCCCAGCGATCTAAAGAGACTGCTAATGAGTGTCAACAGATCTACGATTCATTTCTTACAATATAAGCACTTAAATCAATTAAAGTGCTATGTCTGTATTTGATCATGTAACGTCTTGTTTATTTTTTTATCGATACGCTTTGAATGATATAAAGGACTGCAGCTGATTATATCAGCGGACAATTTGTCCACGTAAAATGAATTAATTTATTGAGGAAAACAATATTAAGTTGCTTGTTTGCGTGAAAACGCACTCTCATTCCCTCCCTCCGTCTTAAAAACAGAACCAAGAAAAAAAAGAATTAGGACGGTCAGTTATCTTACTACCTTTTAACTTTGTAATGTTAAACAATTCATTTTTGTTACCCTTAAAAGTGCAAGATCGCCAGAAAAATACGGTTAGACGGGTTGGTGAAACCAACTTTTCTACAACCTGAAAGAGGACACATTTATACTATAAAGAGTGAATTGGTCCATATAGCTTTTTAATTAAGTGTTTCTTGTTTGTCTTTCACGAGTAAATTGAAAAGCTTATATTTCATCTAACAGATATAATCCAGTTGAATGGCATTTGAAGTCGTTTTGCCGATTCAGGGTTTTGTAGCTATTTTGCTCTAAATTATACTATAGATTAGAAACCTAATTGTAAAATTAAGGATTTCCGACTCTTATTTAAACACACATTGTAGCAATACGGACGATTTGTTAACTTTATTGGCAAAACAATAGTTTTGACATTTAACAATAATTCACCGGGCCGCTTTTTACCAATTTTGATTATTTAAGTTTTGTAACACCATTTAACAGTGTGATCACTATTTATATAAAAGCGAAGTACAGAAGATTATAAAACACTTCCTTTTACAGTTTTTTTCAGACACATGTATTTGAGTAACAGTGTCGTGAAAATCTAGACGGTTAAAATATCTCTTATATAAAACCTGAGGCACGGTTCTCTATGGATAACTTTTCTAGACAAAACAACAAAAATGTAAATGACCAGTTATATCCGTTTTGTTTAGAAATGATAATGAATCAAATTTATTTTATTTACCTTAAATTGTGCAAAACAAATGCTCTCAATCAAAAGAATAGTCTAAATAACTATTTATATTTAATTTACTTAATATAAACACAATAAAACATAACTTACTTAACTTATAAACTGTTTTCTTAGTTCTTAATTTAAAAATTCGCAAGCAGTTTTCAGAAATATAATGAATATTTAATGACTGTAAATAATTTATTGCGTCTTAGAAACAAAATTGTAAAGATTGCAAAAATGAAAAGATGTCTGACGTAGTTACCTATCGATGAAGTCGATGTTTTGATAACTTTTTTGGTTAAGGAAAAGTTAGATCGTCAATGTTTATACCAATGAAAGAGTCGTAATGTTATCTTTCTGCATTGATCTTGTTTTATTTACAAACCTTTACTAAAAATGTTTAACATGCTGAGAGTCAAGTGTTTTCTTAACGAATCGAGCAAGTTTACGTCAATTTCATTTGTATAATAGCAAGACTTTGTAACTCTGTGAAACAAGTTTATATACACACATTTATGGTGACAAGTTGGTTTCGCGGTCGGTGGATCTATTAGTATAACAATGAAACCTGTCCGTATGATGAAGCATGTATCATAAGCTTTGTTAAATAGGTCAATACAGTAATTGTAAAACAGGAAAAATGCTGTCGAAAACGGCCTTAACTAGCTGAAGGTGGATCCCGGTTGATTTATTGAAAACACTGCAACATATAAAGACTAGAAAATTCAATGCAATGTTCCGCAAAACTTTAATCTCCTCCCCTTTCGGTACATTTCTTTTGTTCGTGTGATTAGCCTAAGGTTTATCACAAACAGGAAGTACGCATTCTTTTGTATTTATTTTTTTAACCCTAATCCACATCTGTCTCGTTAGTGGTATTCAGCAAGTTCTTGCAAGTTTGTGTTCTGGTAAACCCCCAAGTTCTGGTTAAGTGGATAGAAAACCGTGAAATGACATCGTGGTTGTATGACGTCATCTCCTACATCTTTACATAATCTTGCAATATAGACTCCATCTAATGTGAATGTGTAAGTGGACGTTGTTCTGTAGTATGAGTAGGCAAGTTAAATATTGTCTGTTGTTTCTTACCGACGAAATGTGCATGCAGAAAATCCGACGGCGTCTTGTCGCCCAACGCTGTTGCGAAGGAATCTAAATTCTATGTACTCGCATCCCTTGTAGCTCATGCTACAAATTACCGCCCACACATTCTCATGTGACCATCGAATCAGGAAATGTTCTCTTTCCTTATACTTTCACCAGTTTGATCGCTATAATTTACCATGAATATACTCTAAAGTATGGTTTACATTTACATGTTGTACCACATACTCATCGTAGAAGTTAGTGCCTTGTTAAAGGGACTCCACTGAGGTGTGGTGGTGTAACACACTTAAAAAGACAACTTTCGAAAACCTATATTTTCTTGTTACTAACGTGTTAAATGTATCAAAACTTATTTTGTGGTACCAAAATATGTCCCTTACAGATATGACTTCTTGGTTTTAAACTGGAATGTATCTGTTGTACAGGGAAAAACGTTACTAGCGCTTTACCGAGATCAACAGATATAATAAGAGTTTAAATGAATTGCCAACCGATAAAATACATAGTAAGGTACGTGTACCACAAGACAGACTGCTATGCCCTACATACGTCGACAACAAGAAAAACAGGTTTTCGACCAGACCATCAGTGGAGTCCCTTTAAGCGAAGTTATAAATACACATAGAGCGTACTAGATTGGTTCACTTTATTTAAAGTATAATATGAACATTGTCCGTAGCCGAGCCAGATAAATATTTTGACAAGCTGCTATAAACTAGCATTTCATTATTTAGTAAACTGTCACTTTTTTCATATTCAACTGTTTAAAATCGCGGTGTTTTGAAATTAAAATTAAAGAGACAACCTCACAACTGTCGATTTGTTTTCATTGGTAATGTATTATCATTTTTAAAGCATTTGACTCTTGAATAAAATATGATTGTGTTGAGTGTAATGTTTCGCTTATTTAATTAAGCGTATATTTAATTATTATGTTAGGTTTTTAGTTGATTTGAGACACTTCGTTCTGCAGTACATACTCGACACAATAGTTTAAACATAGTGGTACTTGACCAACGATTAGATATTGTATTGCTGTTGATCATCTTATCTGACCAAACATAATTCAATTCTGTATTTTAACATAATGTTTGCATATTGTGCATGCACGATTGCCTTTTGCACAATGTTTTGTCGTTAAGCATAAAATTCAAGATGTCCGTTTTCTATTTCATGAAAGTCCATTATTATAAAACAAAACGGCAAAAAAGTATATTAAAAAACGAAGACAACTCACAGCAAATATTTATTCCACACACTAATTTAGAAAAACATGCAACAACGAGGTATTCGCAGACGATTATGTTTTAAAATGTATTTTGAAATCCGTATTGTACAGGAAAAGTAACAAATGTCATCCTAGTTTCCCCCCAATAACAATACAATACCACTTTGGTGAAGGCAAATGATAAAGACGACTTCCGTCCTATGCATTTCGAAGTTTAATAAAATATAAACGTTGTTTTTATAGATTAACAGAAAGTAGATATATATCGGGCACAAAAACCGATTTTTGGACAATGATTATTTGTGATATTTCGTCCCAATTTTATTAATAAAATGTTAGTTAACAATGTATACTTTTCTAAGCATTGTAATCTAAGAATATCTCATAATGAAAAAAGAACACTGAAATCACAAATAACTGAGATGAAAGTTATCTCTGGTTGATTAAAACATAAAACATAAGTTATTAACCAACTACATTTTTAACTCAAAACACACATGGTTAATGCAATAAAGCTAGTGTCACACTCACACTCATTAACAGTAAGGCTGAGAGAAATATGATGTATTTCTGTGCATCATCTTAGTGTGTGAAAATCATCCATTGTGTTAGCATATGTGTCCAAGTCTGACATTTTGGGTCCAAATGGCAATTTAAGCGATATTAAGAATTTGGTATCGTTTGAAAGGTAAATGTTTTGAGATTCTAGTTATAGTTATAGAATAAACAAATTCCAATTATTTATGTCAATATCACCACTTTGAAATACATGCCTAAAATATCATAATGGTCATTTTAATAAGATAATTTTGCAATAATATGATACATTTATATCACTTGTAAAAAATGTCACTGAAAAGCTTTTTACAGTTTTTGTGGGCCGGTGAAAATCGACTTAAAACCATAAACATTTGGTGCATTATTTTGACGTCATTTTACTAAATGACGTCATTTGAGCATTTAGACCAAAAGTCTCACGTCGGGTCGCATATACACAAGGGATACTTGATGACAGTTTCCTAAGTCTAGTAAGTGGACTGATGATTAGTAATAACAAGATGCACTGAATTTACATCATCCGCACACAAGAAAACGCTAAACAGTATATTGAAATGTATTGTGCAACAAAAAATGTATCGTGACTTTAATAAAATGTTTGTTTAAGACAACTAACAAACTTTCGACCTATTCTACTTAAATGAAATAGGACGGCTCAACACGCAATTTGTTATGATAGCACATTTTTAAAAATGAAAGATAAAACTCATACATTCAATGATCTTACAAGGCTAGATGTAGTACAAGGCGACGTGTTATACACAAAAATACCGAAAAACACAAAAATATAGTTTGTCTAAATGTCTGTTGCGAGATGATGTTGTAAGAGTTTTTGTGTCGTTCCTTGTGTTAGTTTTTGTACGGGCCATTTTGTCATGGTGCCCTTAAACATGACATATCTACACTGTTTACAACATTCTTTGTTTGAACATCTCTTCAACTTATATTATAACCGCATAAGAGGCAACGGACAACGAAAAGACAAATACTTAATAAAAACCTGTTGAATGCAAACACACTGCACAGCATAACACTAGTACTAGACAAACATATGAATTAAGACAAAACATTATTGTTGACATTACGGAGAAGGTGACACATTTGATCACATTTAATCCGTAACCAGGTAAACCCACTGGTCATCAGTGCTGAGGTCGGTCCCATTGCTCCTTGTCGAGAAGAAGCGACACAGCCCCGGTATATTTCCGGTCGCCGACCGGAAGTTAGCTTCCTCACAAAGTGGATCAACCTTGCACAGTGTGACACACTCGAACTGACTGCGAGCGGCAGCCTCCGCCAAGATAGACACGATTCTAACAGTATTGTGTATCAGGGTTGCTTTTGCTTCTTTTCGTTGTTGTAAAACTGTAAAATATATAGTGTTTTTGGCATTTTTGGTGTTTTACTATTATACATAGTTGTGTAAGTCACACATAGCCGCTCAAACGGCAAGTAGAAGAGAAATTATTAGAGTTATTAAATGTGGTCTTATGATAACAAAACTGCAAGTAAATAATATTGAAGATTGTGTTAGATTACATACTTGAACATTGCGGTTGGGAAATAGACCACGTGCGATCAGCTTGGCACGTGACATTCATGGACGGTTGATCGTTGTCGGCCCACAAACCACTGTCACACATTATTGTTGCCGTAGAGAGGTACGTCAGTGCTTGGTGGGAGACATTGCCGTTTGCTACGGTCAATGATGGACACTCAATGACTGAAAAATAAACAGGAATTATAAAAAAAGTAAATGAAAACACAATACTTTAACAAAACAACTGTCTTGTAACATTGATCATCAAGATGATTATATGATCCCTCATGTAAAACTTGATTTAAGCTTGAAACAAAAGAGGTACTAGTATAGCACTATAAATAAAATACAAGAGTAAGCACTTGAACAGTTTGTAGTTCTCTGCCATGTGCCGTTCTGCAGACAATAAACTGTCTGCTGGGTGGAGAAATCCGGCAGTCCGTATCCCACGTCACATTGGAACGTCGCTGACGTCATAAACGTGGGTACACCGACAGTGTACGGATAGTTCACGCTTAGTAGAGATCCGTTCTCGACTGCGTTATAGTCAATTGGAGGGCACGTTAAGTCTGTTAAGAAAAAAACATAAGATATATTTGTGTTTGGCGTGTTGTCAGTCACCAAGTTTACGTTAGAGTCAAATTGCTTATTGACCTATATTATACTTATGTTTGCTTGATACATATACGCTTTTAACCATTATGCTAAAGGATATAAAATTATCAAATATTACCAAAGGCTCTGTAAACAGCGACATAAGAAGCATTTTTCCTCTTAATTCCGTTGACCATCGGACAGTACGTAGGTTTGATAAAACGAAGGGAGTTATACACACCGCACCAACAAACATTGGCTGCGTCTACAATACAAATTGCATGACAACAGTATTGCTGATTACTACAAACGAGGCTTAAAAACTGCACACCCGACCGTTGTACGTGTAGCACTATTTTACGTGTAATTTGTAGGAAAATCAGACTATAACAAAGGTACTTTTGCTACTGACCAATAGAGGCGTATGGATATGCGAATGTCTCTCTGCATTTCGACGCGCATTCTTTCACGGTGGAAATGTTTCCACTTGCAGAAAAGAATTCTCCGTCGTAGTCAAACATACAACTTATGTTCCTCAGGTTATCTGAAACAAAACCATCTTTATCCAGACATATTATAAAATACATATATATGATATATTCAGAGAAGAATAATGCAAATCAAAATGAGGAGATTATGCAATTAATTCTATACCCTATTTGTCTAACTTTAACGTTTATTTTGATTGTATCAATAATAAAATAACTATAAAATATATGACAAAGCAACATACGCTTAAATGTAGCAAACAAATCGCCCTCAAGGCGAACTTGAAGGGCGATCCCGCCCACCCATATATTTGGGCGAATTGTAACACGGTTTGTGACAATTGGTGATGTCAGCACCGACGAACACATGGAAGCATGACTGACACAGATAAACGTATTCTGCAATAAAACAGAGAGACCACTTCCATAAGCCAACTCACTTTAGACTGTTTTGAAGATTCAATATGACACATCAAACCGACTTAGTTGTAATGAAAACACAGCAACAACAAAACAACAACAACAACAACAACAACAACAACATAACTCACCTCTGTATACGAAACAGCGGCGTTCGTGATAGGATCAACATAATCAACTGTGTATTCAGAAACGTACTTCTGATCGGTTTTGGTGTAAAGACCTGAACAATCAAAGACGCACATACAGTCTCAAATCCAAACAACATTACGACAATTCAGACATATCCTTATCGTACGATATAATACACGTAGTTGTATAGGCTTACCTTTTGTCACAATTGCTCTCACAACAAAGATGTCAGGGAATGTCAACGTCACATACTGTGAAGTAGAATAGACAGCTGGCTGCCACGCCTCCAGAAAGCCGAAGCTGTGCCTAAAATGAAGATAATAATGAAAACGGAGATAACTTAAAATTTTAACTTGTCAAGTTCATTTTATCGAGTAATAGTTACATGCAATTTAGGATAAAATTATATACTTGTTTGTATTTTATAGCATCATATATCATTTAACAGAACAAATTGCACGACACCTACGCTATCTTGGCTGCTGTATATCCTGTCCTTTCTGAGCTGACATCAACATTCTGAATAGGAATTACCGCTGAAATATAAATAAATAAAACAGTTCTTAAACAAGCCTTTCGTGAACTACAAACAACAATGCCACATCTGAATACAGTGTCGTTGTACAAGCAGATTTAATTAATACATTGTGTAATGAAGACACCACCTACAGTCTTTAAAGCAAGTATGGGTAACGTATGGAAGTCCGTCGGCGGGTCGGATCAAGTAGTTTCCACTGGCAGTTATGCCTGACCTCCAAACGCCGTTACAGGAACCTTCCAGTGCCAACCAGGAGTCTGACAATGTAAATGTGGGATGGTAATAAATTATAATACCCAAATGTACTTAATTGTTCGGCAATCATAATTTGGCAAACCAAGTACTTTTCATAGATATAAAACGTTCACATTTTCGACCTGGAAGATACTCTACCGATCTGAAGTAGATTGACAACTGTGTTCGTTTCCGAAATTCCACCACACATCTGACTGTCTACGCCATTGCATTTTGAGTTACACTTAGATGTCAGCAGCGTCAAATTAGGTAAATCTGTGAAACACTGACAATCCGTCGGACCGACGGCAGCATATATGGCTACTTCTGTGCCAAGACATAGCTGAGAACATTGCGTCAAAGAATTGTGGTCGAGTCCAGTAAACGTAACTAGTGGAGAATTGTCGATTTGCACACACCCAAGATACTCTGAAAATATTTGTTTTAATGCATTATTAAGTTTCTTGCACACATGACAATAATTACAATGGTATTTGACAGTGTAATTAATCTATTTAAATACAAAAATATCAACAAAGCATACCTGGGTCCCTCTGGCAGACAAACGTGTGAATCATATCAGTACTAGACCGCCAAGCTTTGGCCGCGGTGTCAAACACAAACTGGGAGTCTAATGCAGATCCGGGAACCATTTCTGCTGTTGAGATTATTTTACCGTTGGCGGATACAAAGGTAAGTCCAAAAGTCGTAGCGGTAACTCCTGTCCAAAAATGTCCCATGTTGTTCAAAATGCCAGTGCTGCTTATCAATTGGTCCACAAATGCATTGAAGGTTGGATCATTGGGATTCATCAAGTATGCGTTTTCAAAAGAGCATTTTGCGAGAGCATTAGTGAGTAAGCTTTCTACTTGGTAAAAC
>Ga0224511_10001339_pt1 | contig 14621 bp, 11 predicted proteins | sample SF_May12_sed_USG_2_FD_169988 | JGI IMG/M metagenome (GOLD analysis project Ga0224511, IMG submission 169988) | Sediment microbial communities from San Francisco Bay, California, United States - SF_May12_sed_USGS_8_1 | ecosystem: Environmental > Aquatic > Marine > Sediment | place: USA...
AGTATAGTATTGTATAGTATAGTATAGTATAGTATAGTATAGTATAGTATAGTATAGTATAGTATAGTATAGTATAGTATAGTATAGTATAGTATAGTATAGTATTGTATAGTATAGTATAGTATAGTATAGCATAGTATAGCATAGCATAACATAGTATAGCATAGCGTAGCGTAGAGCAGCAGAGAGTAGCATAGCATAGCGTAGTATAGTATAGCGCAGTATAGCGTAGTGCAGCTCAGTTCAATTCAGCACAGTACAGTATAGTATTTTACAGTATTTTTTAGTATGTTATGTTATATCGCATTATACTACATTATATTATATCTTATTATATTATATTGTATGATATTATGCTTTATTATATTCTGTCGTATGATATTATCTGCACAGGATGATTGTTACGGAGTGTTGAGTATAACACTAGAGGAGATAGCCTTCCTTGATGAGGTGTGTAGTGGATTCTATGTAGGATATGACATTGTGGTGCTGCCGCAGCAATCTTCCAATGAGACGGAGGAGGTTATTACACAAATATTGGAGGCCATCGAGGAGCACAGGTAGGATCTGCATGTAATCCGGTAGAGCAGTCTTTTTTGTATTTTGTTTTATCCAGGTTGTCCTGTATGATGAACCTCTTGCTGTTTGGACAGTAAGAGCTATAGAATAAATGTGAGCAGGCTATACTCGCAATGGGAGACCCCATAACCAAGATGCTACCTAAATAAAACCCGAATTCAGTGGACAATGGGCACTCGTATAGATATAGTGGCTTCAGAGATTCCTGTTCACATGTATTCTGTATTCAGCACTCAATTCAAGGAAAGTACTAACTCGAACTAGGACTAGATTGCATGTCATAAGTTTCATGGATGCAGTGTCCCCTCAATGTCAAAACATCTAAGCACTCAATTCAAAGAACTTTTCAATTTTATGAACTTTATGGAACCGTTTTATTTTATGGAGATGACACCGTGAAGAAAATTTCAAAGAAACCGCACAGTTACCACCGATGTAAATACCCCTGGCGTTACCACTCAGTGACCACTAGCACGAATCGCACTGTTTCCAATGCAGCATAAACTGGTTCTGACCAAGAAATACCTGTCACATTTACAGGCCTAGCTTCATCTATATGGATCAGTACTATATGGGTAATATAGTAACAGCTAGCGATGACCTGCTTTCGAAATACGACATTTCCTGTCTGAGAGCGTTTGAGCTCTGTGGAAGTGGCAGCTCTGTAAGCTTCAAACAGAAGATGTTGGAAAGGTTCCCTGATACTGTGGTGAGTGGTTTCGATCTATTTCACATTCCATTACATAAGGATTGGCCATTTCCATTATCGTGCTAGTTTCAAACTAAGAAATGCCTTCTACTGAGAAATGGTCTTTTTTGGCTTTCAGCTGACTCTTACATCTGGTTTTTCGGGGGAGAAAGGGGATGGTATTGGCAAAAACTAAGAATCAGAGACATTGTTATGCATTGCCTTACCCAATGTTTTTGTTCCCGATGTACGCAATTTTGTGGACCAAACATTTTGCAACGAGAGCTATCGATATAGTAAAATAAGACTGTATTGAATGTATGTCTATGGTAAAAGCTGATAGCCATAGAGAATACCACCACATGACCACAGATACCCTACTTGACTGAAAAGCTGCATGTAACTATGAACAACTCAAGTTTTCAAACTCAAGACAATACCATTATAAGCATGTATTATCTATCTGTTGGAAAATCACATTGCTATGGTGTGTATGTAGGATTTGTATGGCATCACTGAAGTTTGGGGAGTTACCTGCCCATTGCTTGGCACACTGGGAAATAAAATCAGGAGTGTTGGATCGGCATTCCCAAACGTAGAGGTAGGCTGACTACTGACTCGGGCTGGTTACCTAACAGCCTTTTCCTCACACTCACATTATCCTCTTCTCTATTTTGTAGCCTGACCACTGTCAGGGGCTTGCAGAAATTGGCCTACTAAGTCTTTAAAGTTTTCCAGGAAGCGCCATTCGAATTAGACTTTCTGCATGCACCCGCGTGCTCTATTGAGAAGGTAACTCTATGGGAGGACCTCCGATGTTGGGATCTGAAACCAACAAGGATGCTGTGAAAGAGAAAGTTTTGCCTGCATGAACTAGGAATCGAACCAAGGGCCCCGGGGCCAGGGCCTAGTATGACATCCACCAAGCTATCTTTTTTATTCCTTCCTAGATCTTGATTGCTGACGAGGTTGGAAGGCCGGTGAGGCGCAATATAAATGGAGAAATCTGGGTGAGAAGTCATATGAACTTCCTACGATACGAAGGTCAAACAACAGACAAAGTTACATTGGATGGATGGTTTAAAACAGGGTGAGCATCTGATTGCCCGCTTTTCCGTCACCATAATTATTATCCGTGGGCGTTTGAGACTCAGAAGCGACTCGAATCCAGATTTCATACCAGTCATCATCATTGAATAGTGGGATGGTCCACCAATAATAACGCCATCAGATAGTTAGTATGGGTGGCACAGTCCGAGAGGGGTCCAATGCACAGGCACTGACAATTATACATAAAACAATGGTGAATACTTGAGGGCCACAGTTTTGCACCTATGCTGCTGAAATTTCTCACAAGTCATCTAGAACAGAATGCGGTTGTCTTAGCATTGCCGGATTTTATTTGAGGTATTGTTTCTAGTGACAGCCAATCTCTATAGGCCTGGCAACCACTATATATTAATTACAAATTATATTATACTATAGTGACTGTGGCCGTATGGATGAAGACAATGACCTATATATTGTTGGTCGAATCGCCAAAGAGGAGAGATTTAAAGTGCAAGCAGATGTAGTCTACGCCCAGCCGATAGAGGACGTTATGAAAAAATATGAACCAATCAAAGACATCGTCATAATTGGTAGACCGACAGGAAGTACCCATGGTGATGAGATTGTTTACTGTGTCATGTGAGTCGTTTTGCTCTATAGTTTATTTTCTAATGAGCATGGCAGCTGGTGGTGTTGAGGTACCATGATGATGAAGCTTCTTCTGAGGGTGCGAGACTGTGCAGGGTCAGTGACATGTCACTGGCAGGGTTGACATAGTGAGAGTTTATATATATATGCCCAGGGTCTCTTCTCTTAACCATGTTACCGGCTGACTCAGGGCTAAATTTTATGCACCCACGCTAGATGACTGAGTGGGTAACCCTTGCTGGTTAAAGTCTGTTCACGAAGGGCTTCACAGCTGAGAATTCGGCAACTATTTCAATAGCTAGAAGGATAAGGTGGGCCTTCAGCAACCATGGAATTATATTGACCATTGTCCATTGGTCGAAACTGTTATTTTTACCACCCAATGTATGATATAGCCAACAGTCTGCAGGGTTGTGTCTCCTAATCATGGATGTATCAGGGAATCAACAATCTTGTATTTGATAGCCCGCAAGACAGAACCACCATTACCATGACAGGAATACTGGAATATGCTAAAAACCATGTAAGTGCACACCCAGCCATACATATGTACACCTATGTCAATGTACATCCATGAGCACACAAATACCCACGCGGCCAAATGTTAGGGCAATAGGGTGCTCTATCGAAAATTACAAGCGGTCATATTTTATTCATTTTATGAAACTTTTTGACAAGACTTGAACAATTTAGTTGCACTTGTATTTATTTTGTTTTATCTTCTTCACGTACAAACCCTTTATAGTCAGCCTATGAATGCAGGTTTAATTAATAAACAAAACTAAATGAAATATGCATGTGTGCGCATTCATACACATATATTCATGGATATATCTTGCATACATGTATTAGTCCGTGTACATACACCTACATACATATTCCAGCTGTTGCATAACAATGAGTGGCCTCTGAGAATATTTTACTACGACGAGTTCCCTCGTCATGGAAACCGGAATAAAACATCGCGTAAGACGCTGACAGCAGAGGTGGCAGAGAGAGTTAGACTGGACGTACACGCTGGACTGATTCAGGATGACTATGCTCCTTATGAACTGGAGAAAATACTCAGCTTCGGCTTTGACATAAATTCCAATATTTCAAATAACTAAATAGCCTCCCATGTATATTTACTGTGTTCTATAAACAAGATCTATTGAAATGTTTATGAATCTATCAATAGGTGGACGGACAGATTACTAGTTCCATCTTTTGGTTTATAGGTCTAGGGGGTCAAATACATAGAGTTATCTTCCCCTCGAGCAGAGTAGGGGAGGATAACTCTGTGGTCTAATAGGTCTAGAAGCCTATCAACAACCCGTGTACCTATAAATGTACAAGTGATGGGTATTACATGCCTATGGCCCTGATATATTCAGTCTCAACTCCGAAGAGTGATTTTAATATTACAACAATGTGATTATAAAGGTGCTGTATGATGGATTACAATTTAAAATTTTATTTGTTTTGACCCGACACCTAATTGTGATTGAAATTCTTTTCAGATAAGGTCAACTGCTAAACATTCACTGATATCATAATATTTTTTTCATTGCTTATCAATCATTTCGATACTGAACCTCTTGAGAATTAGTGGACAGGTGAAAATATTGATGTATAAAGATTAAAGACAATGTACTAATCCAAAACAAACAGCTTTACTCTAATACAAATCAACCTCAGTTACATCAAAATATTTAGTCGGCCTGAAAGCTCGGTAGGTACCAACGTGTCACTTCTTCACCTGACAAGAAGTAGCCATGGGTTCACAGCCACCGTATGATCTCATATTAGGGTTATCTAGATCTCCTCTGTCTTTATGATTAGTAAGCTGAGGCTGGGAGGCTGGGGGACCTGATGACTTAACACAGGCACATCTGTAGTCTGCTTGACCCGGTTTATAATACTTCCTGGGAACTCCTGTCCACTGGCGCGTCACGCCTCCACTACAGCCAGAATGGAAGCGGTAATCAGCATGGGGAGGCAACAAAGCCTGACCAACACAATACCCACAAGATTGCTTGTTTTGGAAGTCAAGGTGATTGGAAATGGTATATGCGAGGTACACTCTGCGCTGATCAAACAAGTTTTGCCATTAACCTATAGCCCCCTTTTAGGAGCCTGTGCAGACAGCGTTGACAGTTTGCAGGAAACAGTAGACACTACGGGGAGATAACTCCGTGGCAATGTGCCTTTGGGCTGCCTGGGTTTCTGGGACTTGATGAAAAAATCTTGAGGGATTATTATACCTTTTATTGGAGCACCACACACGAGCATTGCCACCCTTAGATTCTGAGTTACAGGGGGGATAGATCTTTAGTTCATTATCGGCGGCCTTTTTCTCCTGATCAGCCTGTTTGAGCAGTCTAGTAAAGAGATGGCGATGTTCGGTTGGGTTACCCTCCTTATCATAGAAATGACCAACCAGATTACCTAAAAATTTTAAGCATAGTGATGGGGGAGAGAGAAGCTACCGGTCACTTCCTGTGATTTCACAGTAAACTACATCGAGTTATGAAGAACAATGCTATGGTAAATTAGCAGATGGAGATTTAAATCGATAAAAGGAACAGTAAACATTTTTCTTCCCGCTGATGCGTATAATGCTTCCACCAACAACTGTAGATGTTAGAATGTAGCTCAGTGAGTGAGTTCATGCAGGCTCATTGCAGGAAACTTGAAAGCCGTCATTGAACTTTCGGCACTGAAGGTTATGTTTATGAGCTACCCTGGTTCAAAGTTGATCCAATCTGCTAACACCCCTAACCTGCCAAACTCAGGGGTCCTGGATGAGAGAAAAGCGCCCTTTTCAAGGCAGCAGCCAAATGACAAGTGCAGCACTCCTGTGAGGTGTGCAGGCCTTACAACCTGGGCCTTGTCTCGTGTCATTTAGTGATTTCATGCACCACATGGGTTTATTATTATACTTTCTTTATACTTTACTGTCACACAACTTGCTAGTCACCTATTACATAACTTGGTCAGCAAAGCCGCCGAGTTTCCTCGATTGCTAAATAGACAGAAGCCTTCCTGGCAAGGAGACAATATTGGAACACCAAGACATGAATAGCACGCACTCATCTATCAGGGAAATAGACACCAAAGCATTGCAATTCCGGACACTCACTCAGTGGACTCATGAAAGAACAATTCGAAAACCAATGGTTCAGATGAGGATTTTAGTGGTTACAATCAGCAGAGTTAGAGGGCCACTTGCAAAACACTTTTAAGTAGCTTGCAGAGTGAAATAATTTGCAAATTGAGTGCCATCCAGGAGTCCTGAAATTGACAAGTTACAATGGCACAAACAGTTTGACAGCAAAAAATAACATTCTTCAAGCCCAATTGCCTACTAGATCATCTTGTCGGCACAGAAAATTCCAAGGCTCTAACTTTCCCCGACTAATAGTTACACAATACAGACCCATCACTGTCTGTTACCTAAATATATGTAGTCTTTGCGATACATCAGTCTGAAGTCTTCGATAGCATGAATGGCAGGGGAGTCCAAACCAGAAATATCTTCTATTAAACCGGCTTCAGTAAAATCTCCAGAGGCATACGCTCGCGTTCCATCGAGACCTACAATAGGACAGCAAATCTGGTTGCTTCGTGATAAGTTGGCGAGAGTATCAATTTTATGGGGCACCCCATGGGCTATCCTGAAAACAAGCCTTTGATGTAGGGATGCCATGTAAAACACTCATAAAATATCAAATCCGAAACCAGGCTTGACATTTTCTGGGCGTCAGGTACAGAAATAACTGACATTGTGTAATGAACTACTGACTAATCCAATAATAGCCTAGACAAAATGTTATAGCCGGTTCACACGAGAGCGGTGCAGCAGCGGTGTGCGGCACCGAAAGCGGCAGCAGGGTATTTACACGAGAGGCACCACTGTCTCCGCTGCTGTCGGTGTTGCTCAAATGGGCTTCAAACTATGCCAATCCAGTAGCATAGTGCCCTTGTGAGCCGACGCTGCATGCATTATTATTTTCAAGCTGAACAGGCACGGCAACCAACCAGAGCATCGATCGATCCACCTCCAAAAGATTTCCTGTTCTGGTAATTAGGTCAATAACGAAATTGATATGATAGAGCAGCGTATTCAAACTCAACTTCAGAATGAGCAGGACACCCACCATTAGTCGAGATTTTAAGTGAATAAATAATTGAGTAAGGATTTCTTAAATTATTTAAGAAATCCATACCCGGCAATTATTCACTGGACTTTCTCTAGCAATCAGAGCAACAGAAATTTGAACTAAATTGATGTGAGTTGTGGAATGTTGTATACCCGATATATGCAGGGATTACGACTGGCATACATTCATGGTATCAGAAGTACAGCCGCAGAGGATACCCCTGATGCCACGTATCTAGTATAATTCTATGCAAGTCCGAGCTCAAGACACCCAAATTCCGATGAATGCCAAGCATGTGGTACCGGCATCACTTTGTGATTGTACATAATTCTAACTTATTTGTAAAGATATCAAGGTACAGGGAACAATGTACATGTGGTATATCTGTCTTACTTTCTACCATTAGTCACTAACGGTCAACATCCCGGTTCGGTTGCAAGCATGATGATGACCCATGAGTCATGACTGACCTGTGAAGAAAGCATATCCACCACCCTTTCCATAATGCCGTGATCCTTTTCGGACATCAAACACTTCGCCCACTATAGCCAGATATTCATACTTGTGGTTACTCAGGTCAGTTTTAGTGAACAAACTGCCAGATTCACTAGACGACTGCGGTGATTCGGAGGAAACCCACCCCCACGCCTCAATAAACTGGTTGAACCTCATTATACTTTGTAGTTCCTCCACATCGTCAAAGTATAGCAACGAATATATAGATAGTATGATCACCAGAACCGATGCACCAAAGTAGGTGGCTGACATGGTAGCGAATTGAGTGGATGACAGTGTTGACTTGTACTCAAACACTTTTAGCAAAACTATACGTATAATAACTATAAGTATAACTTCTCGGGCAACATCAAGGGCGCAGCCATATTACCGAGAATCGAATCAAGGCCTTATAACGGTTCAATTTCGGCACGTTATATCGCTTCCGGTGATCACAAAAACACTGGTTCCTGAGTACAACCCAAAGACCTTGAGACTGAGAGTCTTTAACAGTTTACAAGAACGTCCAACTACGAAACTAAAGAAATAGTTCTACGATACTCAACGTATTTATTTGTAACCTTACAGCCCAGGTGAATTTTAGATGACAATTCATTTGTAGTGTACGCATATAATATAATATTTTCGATCGGTTTTGAACTAGCTTAGAAGTTACACTTACAGTTACTTACTAACTAGTAACTTAGTACTTAGTAGTTAGTACTTAGTAAAAAGTAAAGCTAACTTCGTTACTTAGTAGTAACTGAGTTAGTAACTGACTTAAGTAAATTCGAGTTTGACTAATTTGCGAGTTACTCGTTTCGTTAGTCACTAACGTCTAAACAAGTCAGTGACTGAGTGAGTTACCAAACCAAACTAGACTACGTTACTAAAGTTGAGTTCATAGAAGTTGGACTAGGAGGTGAGTTTGACCTTCGACAGTTCGACTATTGACTTGGGACTAGTCAAGTGTTTGCCACTCACAGTCACCGTCACTGACTGATTTTCGCTTTGAGTTTGAGATGTCTTGTCGGAGTCAACTTGAAACTCGATTAGAAACTACACTCCACAGTCAGTGACTGACTGAATGAGTGACATGGGCTGCCCAAAAGTTTGAAAAAAACAAAACTTGACTGAAACAGTGAATTTGAATCATGAAATGATAGCTATGACTGTGAGTGTGACTCAATCACTCAGTGACCCGTAAAGGTTTAATTGGTGAATGAATTGAAAATTGGGTGATTGTTGGCCATTTACCTGATGGCTTACACTATTCTATACCCATACAGATTGAATTAATGATAGCCTTTCACTTTCAGGCAAACTACAACCAAAACCCGTCTTTTGCATCAAATCAATCTATTATGTAATTAGTGGTAATTATTGCTGTTAGACAAGTTAGTGTTACTAGTTATCACTATTAAATATGAATTGTCAGTTTTTGTTGGAAGTTGTAATCACTCTCTTTTAGAGGTCGCCGAGGCCTTCTTATGAAAAGTAATACGAAAGTAAATGTCTTCGAGTTGTCAGCGGCGAGATTCTCTGGTGACTTTCTGAGAAATTTGGAACAGCCTATCGAAACATACAGGGATGATATACAAACCATTTTTGGATTAGGATTCGTATACGGTTAGTGAACCATATGTCAAATATGACAGTGGTCTGTTTTCGCAACAGGGAAACATTCTCACATTTTGAGAGGATACAATGCTCTTTGAGGCGGTCAGCATGCCCATGTTTGATAGGCCGAAACAGACTGGAAGCCTTTCTGAAAAATACCTCTGCATGCAGGTGCTTCACTAAAGAAATCCATGTTCATAGATTGAGTTTGTTGAGAGATGCCTGTCAATTTTTATTATATTCTGCTATAGTAGAGGATATAAAAAGGCTTAAAATTTGAGACTGGGTGACAGTTGATTTAGTTACTAGATATAACCTAGCAGTCTAGTTGCCTGAACTTTGAAATCTTTATTCTGGTGCGAGAGGGCTCGTGATATTTGTGTTGACCACTGAACAAGTTTGTCTTTAGCATCTCTTATACTTGCCAATACAACAGTCGATCCCAAGCCTGACCATCCTTTTTAAACTGACCCGGATTATTGGTGGATCACACGGACATGCCAGGAAAAACCAAAGATACTAGTACTGGGAGCTGCATGAGCCCACGAATCGCATGTTGGGCACACCCCCTTTCTGCATTATATCTTTATCGACCTGTTGTCTTTGATTGACAGCTACTTTTGCAGATGAAACGAGTCACACATATTCCTGCAGTGGGACGGTTCAGAGTCTCGCTCATTTCGCCGATCATTTCGCTTCGTATTTAGAGTCCCTGAATAAAAAAATTCGGAAGCAACTTGCCAAGGTGAGTGCTGCGAGGAGGTGAGGAGGGGGTAAACCAGCTTAGGTTGGATCAGGTGTAAACCAAGGTCAGGATCGAATTGTGTTGGTTCAGACCTTAGGTTGCGTGTCCTTATGCCTCTCGTTTGTCATATTTACTGAATTGCCTAAGAGAGTTGTAGGAGCTGAAAATAAATTGTCAGGAGCTCACACTGTAGGCTTAATACATGACCTGGGATGGCATTCCCAAGTTTAACGATGTCGAGCGAAGGTCTGTGCTCATTGAGGTATCTCATTATGGGTGTGGTCTTGGCAATCCATATGTCATTCACCCGTTAGACTGTTAGAAATGTGGGGTATAGATGGTATAACACAGTGGTCTTATTCTCCTCTTATGACATCGTCACCGGTATGGTGAAGCTGCCGGTTTAGCTCCTTATTTTTGCACCAGTCGGGGCTTTGCATGGAGCACCACGAAGGGGCCATTATCAATGCTCCACCTCATTGTGGTTGATTTTGTTTTGAGGTAGGATAATAGTGATGAGCTCATACTCATTACTGGAGCATGACCTGACCGGGATCCGAACCGCAGTCCTCACGGTTGGGAGCCCAGCACTCTGCTACTGAGCTATCTTGCTATCCCAATCACAGCAGTATCATTATTTTAGCAAGAGAAAGCATTTGCTAAAGCCAGAAGACAGGAGGAAGAGGCTTCTCTCTTGTCCAGTAACGAGGTTACTCAGGTTAAAGATGAGAAGTCCACAATCACCACTGTCGAGCATGACCCTGAGGAGCTAGTCTCGGTCGATATAGAATGCCCGTGCTGCTCGTTCACCACCCTGTCACTAGTCACCTATAAACAACATATGCAAACTCATCAGAATGTCAAAGTCTTTAATTTTCACTGTCGGAAATGCGACTACAGGTGAGTTGAGGATGGAGGTTGCCTTTATTTAATAGTTATCGCATTAACCCAAGAGTGGATCCTGGTTGACAATTGAAAAAAGAGGATAGGATCGCAGAGAATTCAACTATATTCCCTTTAGAGGGGTGGGGGTGTGTGACCACCACACTTGGGTAGTGTCATGAACAGCTTTATCTGCCAAAAAGAATTTCGGGGTTGGACAATCTGGTCGTCCAGCTGGCATGGTCTCAATCTTTCAGAAAGCTTTTACCCGAGTTTGGGACATCAGGTCAGTTGTCCAGTTCGCACGGCCCCAATTTTTTCTGAAGTTTAGGCCAGACGTTTCCCCGAGTACTCAATCTTTGTATTCCCTTCCTGTCCCTTCTCCTTCACCTGTTCATTAGTCACTCTTGCGCCGAGCTGCCTATAGACTAATACTGTTGTAATATTTATCCAGCCGTGCTGTTGGCTTATTCTGGCCTAATGCCACCTGAATCATCATGTTTTTCAGCCCAGTTTGTTTATGCAGTGACCATCCTTTAGTTTCTAATTTGTATCCTTGTAGCTAACGACATGCTAGAAACTAGTCAACTGGATGCTATAAGTAAACATCCTGATACAAATGTTGCGGCTTTCTTTGATTAGCTGGGTTGGTCAATGATTATACAGTCTCTTTCAGCCCTGTCTGGCAGCTCATTTTGTACGACTGTAATTGATCGAATCATGGGCTTGTTGAGTCAGTACATCTGATAAAGGCTATATGTGTTGGATAACCATACTGTACTGTGCTCTGTACTGTACTTTTAACTGATGAAATGACTTACTCAAACAGTTGGTTCGTATCTAGTTAGTTAGTAATGTACTCTGAAAACCATGGTACAATACAGTCCTGTTTTGTTCTGTTTATAGAACGCAGACGAAGGCAAAGTTCATACGTCACATGGGAAGTGTACACGTTATAGCCAAAAAACATCTGTGTGACGAATGCGGAGTTTCCTTTAAGAGAAAGGACCATCTGCGCATTCACCAAGCGGCTAAACACGGCACACTCAATAAGAGTCACCACTGTCATCTCTGTCCTAAATCCTTTCGGTGTAAGGTAAACCGGGGTGCGGGGTACAGATGCCCAGACCCATGCATGTGTTGGGAAAGGGTTGTACTCTCGACCATGATCATTCTAGCAAGCAGGTCGTTGGTGAATGAATGAGGTATTTTGCCTGAAAGTAGGTTTCTTATGACCTGTCATTGTCATGGTGTCATGGGATGGTAATTAGGTGGTTTCCGTTGCCTTACTCAAGTCGCTGGCTTCTTTTTGAAAACACATGGCTTCTTTCTCCATGATTATTTGTCCTCGACAGCTTCTGTATTTTTCACCTATATAATTATTGCCTTGGGCCTTCTGCATATTGGAACAATGTTTACTTGGGATAATGTTGCCATACTTGTATGCAGCATTTTCTAGTAGGTCTGGTTGCCACGCTGGTTTCCTTTGGAATTCGTGAATTGATTTTGGTTGTTGTTCTTCTAGGACTATAGAACTCAGCGTTTTTCGATGTGATGTACAGGTACCTGCGGGGTGTTGTGCATAGTTTAGATATGATGAAATATGTGCAAAGCATCCCGATCGTTATCATAGTTTATCATCTTCAGAGTAGTACATTGGAGTTGCCTGCTCCTTAGTAGAAATGCGCTAAAATAAAAAGTCAGAAGTCAGAAAACGAAAGATCGAAGACTAATTTTAAATTAAATATGATTTGCCGACGTTTCAAGCACCTCGCTCTCGCATACTAAATATGGAAAACAGGGGAGCAATAATTCATATTTTATTGGCTCAGGATCATCTATTGGACCACCAGGTCGTTCACAGTAAGGAGAAGAATTTCCTATGTGAAATATGCGGATCGAGCTATAAGACCGAGCGAACGCGGGCCCAGCACATTCACTACAAGCATACCAACCCGAGGGAATTCTGCTGCCCGGCTTGTCAGAAACGCTTCAACACAAAGTAAGTCACAGTCTTCTGCTGAGAGAAAACATGAATCATACTCCATTGACAGCATTGAATACGAGATTTATCAAGACCGTCTTTCAATTTAAAGGGAAGAGTTGATGTATTGGGGATCATAATAGTACAAGCACAGTCTATACTATGTTTGTGCTATAAAACTCCATAACACCCGAGTTGTCTACCTTAGTGATGAAAACAGTGATTCAGTCTTATGGAGTTTTATAGAATGCACAATTATCCAATTATTTGTGCATTCCTGTCATGGATTCCTATATAGTTGATTGCTGTGGTGAAGTCTTAGACTTACTTTGTACACAGTGTACTTTTGGGTCTGTTCAGTTCTGGTTATCATCTGGTCACTTTTCAGGTCTGATGAACCATCTCAAGCAATCAAACACTCCTGCACCCTGAAAGCCCTGCGCACTTTTCCCAGCTATCCGCCTGGGTCGCCCCTTCAGTGTAGTTGTCGCAGCACACTAGTAAGCACCCAGTTGAATTCCACAATAGTACAATTTTTATAGACCGGCTTATTTTGGTAGGCAAGCGCTTCAGAGACACCGCTGCCCATCCCAGAAGGAGCAGGCACTTGTCATGGGGCCACAGGTGCTGCCCAGAGAAATGGATGGGGAAACCCGCGCAATTAGTCAGCAGCTGGCATTACAGATCAAGGCTGAGATGTACAGATACCAGGAGAAGGAGTGTGGTGTGGTTCCTGTGAGTGGGACCCCCTGGCCGAATGTAACCCCGAGTGCAGTACACAGAGATTTGTCTGGAGTTTTCTTGTGCTTAAATTCACCATCAGGTTTATTCGCTGAGATAAATCATTTTTAAACCCCTGCCGTCTCTTACTTAACTAGGTTATTATAATGCAGCCCAGTCCTTCGAATACAGGCAAAGTTCCCCATTTACGACCAGATGTAATTGGGGAGGGGTATCAATGGAAGTCCTGGATCAATATTCGAAGGGTCTAATTATAGTTATTTTTGGCGCTTGAGAACAGACCCAAAATCAATTGCTCATCTGATTTGCGTTGGACTTTGTTCGCATTGTACTGAGTTTCCTATCTTGGGAAGTTCTAACTTTGCCTTAACTGATATGATGACAAAAAGTGATATCATGTCATTCAATCTTCACTGTATGATTCTAGACAAATCTGGACACAGCCAGGAATGCTAGATCTGACATGGACACTCAGTCAGTGATCTCTCAGTCATGTGTGGATGAGACTACTGCGTCTTCAGTACCACAATTCACATCCGAGAGCACCCCGCAGACCAGTATGGAGCCATCCCGCTGTCAGAGTCCTGCCTACACAGAGCCCTACCAGCGAAAAGATTTCACGCCGAGTCACAGTGCTGCTGACCTCATTAACGTCACCATGCTTGATTTCCATGGGGACGACAGTGTGGGAGGGTATAATCCAGTGAATCACACGCCCAGCGAGAGCGGGATGAGCCTCCAGCCTGAAGACGCGCCCTGCTACTACGCTGGCTGCTCCCAGTCACAGGGGACGGAGCCACTCGGGTCACAACCAATGAGAGTTGAGCCAATGACAACAGAGTCACTGGGAGCGGATTCGTCGGTGGGGGAGCCAACGAGGACAGAGCCAATCAGAGTGGGGCCATTGAGAGCGGAGTGTCTGAAGGCCGAGTCATTGAGGGCTGAGTCATTGAGGGCCGGGTCATTGAGGGCCGAGTCTGTGCCGGATGAAGTGGGCTATCAAGAGACACTTGGATACATGGAAACGCAACCGCCAACGCGTCC
>Ga0224511_10001340_pt1 | contig 14619 bp, 10 predicted proteins | sample SF_May12_sed_USG_2_FD_169988 | JGI IMG/M metagenome (GOLD analysis project Ga0224511, IMG submission 169988) | Sediment microbial communities from San Francisco Bay, California, United States - SF_May12_sed_USGS_8_1 | ecosystem: Environmental > Aquatic > Marine > Sediment | place: USA...
CAAAGTGAGTGTCATCTACAGTCTTCAGGCTTTTAAACGGGTTTACTTGAACTATACTCTTGAAAATTTTAATGGCATGGTTAGCAGTGCTCACCCTATTTCGGTTGATGGTATATGCTAAAATAAGACTGAATTAGTTTCGGAAATAACTTTGGAATCAATTGACAGGAAGCCTTATCATCCGCTTGTATAGACACTTGAACGGTAACTTATTTGCCAACCATCACAGTCCAGTAGTCCGTAGGAGCGACTATTGGCGGTGGGACAGATGGATGAATATGCGACTTACTACGCAAACTATTATAGGCGTGTTATTAGTGATCATGCATATATATATTTTATGAGCCGTTTGATTTCACAGGGAATGTCATAAGGACGGCCGACCATTTCACTTGTTCCGGCTGTTGCTACTTTATCACGATCCGGAGCTGTGCAGCTTTTTAGACACACTCAAGATAACACCAGACCTGTACGCTCTCTCTTGGGTAAGTGGACACATCTGAACACAAAGCAATAAACCGATTTCTTGTAGTCCATTTCATGCACCTTTCCTGTGTACCACTTACAATTCACATTGGTTCACCAATATAAACAGAGCAGTTGATGTGCTAGCAGATACCCAGTCTTATCCACTGCTTTTTATAGTTCCAGGGTCTGTTCTCTCGCATCTGTGATATCGATGTCTGCCTCAACATGTGGGATGTCTACCTGCAGCAAGCCGACCCATTTCTACTTTTTTTCCTCGGCCTCGTGCTGTTGGTCAATGCTAAGTAAGTCACCTTTGCACCGAAACTATTGATAAGCTTCAATGCGATCACTTATAATGTGGAGATTATAAATGTTGTGATTACAGCCCATTGGTAGGATTGACTACCGCACTCAGTATATGTGGCATTAGTGTTGATTAGATCTTTTGTCAAGTGATTTATGATCAAGGATTGTCCCTCGGAAAATCAAATCAGTCCTCTAATCAATTTCTAATCAATTTTGTGTCGTGTGACTAACCATCCTGGGATCATAGTGCTGTAGTTATGATACCAATTATTGCGTATTTGTGAACCAATATGAAGTGAAGATACACTATGCTCAGAATCAAAGGCGGCGCATAGCAAGTATGATTTTGACTGTAGGGCCTTTGTATTGAGATACATTCACCTGATATAATCCATGTAGTGTAAATAAAAAGGCCCGATTAGTCTATACTTTTCGTGCTCCAGGATAGTCATATCTTTCATTGAATCTAAGGAGCAGGATCATTCACGCTCTTCAACGCTTTTCTTGTACTGCATCCATCAGAGCGTAGCACTGTCGCTGTCATCTTGTTCGTGACATTTCTAGGGAACAGATAATGGAGATGACCGATAAGAAGGAAATAATTTCCACCCTGCAGTCATCACCCGGTGCTCTGGAAGCTGAAGATATAGAAGATTTTTGTTCGCTCGCTCAATATTATGCATCTAAAACGCCTCAGTCTTTCAGAAGGGTCAGTAATACTGGTGATAGAATTGGGAATGTTAAAAAATCAAGCATATTACTTTGTCATGATGCATATGGGTGTGTTTGCTCTTGTACCATTGCCCTATCTTCCTATCTATCTACAGCTGTATACTGGGGTATGTAAACAGTGCTTTCTTTGGACCATCAGTTTGAGTTGAGAGTGTAACCTTGTATTTCTGAGATTTTCATTCGCTAATCCCAATGCATTTTTATCAAAATGTGTGTCAACACTGCATAGTGGACAGTTCTATGAATATCCTGGCACCTTGTTCTGACCGCCCCTTATATTATCTTTTTACAGCATTATCAGAATCCATTATTTGGCATTATTCGATCCAGTTCCGGCGAGGAGTTGTCCGACCTCCCCGAGTCACAGGCTCTTTGTCTACCTGTCTCTATAGAAGAATTACAACACGCGAACGAGCTCGGAGGGGTAAGTTATCTTCAGACTACTTCCAATCCCTGATAAAGTGACCGTGTACATTGGTTTTGCATTTGCTGGCTCTCTCCAGCCTCGACCAGTCCTATCCCTGTTACTATCTTGACTCCTCTAATGTGTGTAGTCAATAGTGTGCCTGATTGGGTTTTATTTGTTCATAAATTGCCGCTCATGCCTTGCACTAGTATTGTGACTGGGTTTGTGATGCCTGACATGATTGGAGTTTGGCTTTACAGGGTGAAGGCGTGCGATATTTTGTGGTGGATTGCCGACCGGCCGAGCAGTATAACGCCGGACACCTCTCTACTGCATTCCATCTCGATGCTAATCTGATGCTGCAAAACCCAGCTGAGTTCGCTACAGCTATCCAAGCACTCACCGCTACCCAGGAGCAAGCGTTACAGTCAGGTAAACTCAGGCCCTCGCTTGTCCGGCTTCACCCGGATTGTGATACATCCTTGGCCCAGGGTGAATGCAATCAACAGCACCTCCCAAATGAATCGGAGTAAATGCTAACATCCACACAGCAATGTGGGCAGCGCCGCCTCGAGGGAGATGACATTTCTCAACGTTAACAGAGAAAAAACCTCTCCACTCACGGCCATGGGTCATTCGCATGTAATTGTAATTAATTGCATGACTGACTAGATTGATTTTATTTGTAGGCTCGAATGCGGCAGGGAATCACCTGTGCTTTATGGGTAGCGGACGCGAGGAAGAGGATCAGTACGTTCACATGGTCGTGGCAAACTTTCTACAAAAGAAGACCAAATATGTCAGCTTTGCCCGTGGTGGCTATAAAGGTGTGACCTAAACCCCGTCGTCCTGTCACTGTGACCCCGTAATCAAGTTCGTTAGATTAATAGACCTTGTATAGTATGTATATTTTTTGAGACCGCATTGCCGCCAGTAACTTCTCAGAGTTTCATTTCAGCTCTGCACCAGGCAGTTGCGGATAATCTCTCTGATGGTATATCTGATCACAGCAGTAAGCACTGCATTGTCTGTAACCCAAATGCCTCCAATAGCAAAGACACTAAGGAGTTTAACTTCCCTAAACTCAAGGTACAGTTGGCCTTTTTGACCGATGTATTGTGTAATTACCAGTAAAGAGTGATCAGTAAAATTAGTAATCCCTAATCAGTGATTACCAATGCCCGCATATCCATCATTTTTTTTGGATTGTCCCAAACTTCCCGCACCTAATGAGGATTGTTATATATGAAACCTCTTGTGTGTTATACCAATATAATTGGACATTAGTCTTTGTAGTATGTACGTAATCGCCTTGTCCATTTCACAGACTGAGAATCTGCTGGGTAAACTGTCAGTGATTTCCTCGGCAGTCAAATCCAAATCAGCGGACATGAAAGAAAAGTTGACTAGCTATATGAAGAATGAATTTCCCCCAGAAGAAAGGTCTGTACATGTAGTGTCAAATTGCGCTCCATTGCCTAGCTGGATGTACGCGCGCGCGATCACATGACAGTTTTACGTGAATTATTCTATGCACGCACTGTGACTGTTTTGGTAGCACTTACGCATATTATTTATCCCATCCACCTCTGTGTGGTTTAACATATTCATCATGTATCATTATTTTGTGTCTTGTTATTGAGATACTGAATATGTACTTTTCCATGTCTAAGCGTGACAATTCCGTTCCCAATAATGGCTAATCTACACACAGCATATATTTGAAATCATGTGGCTATGAGTATGTTGCTGTGAGTATAAATATGGTTATCAAGCTGATTTTATTTTGCATGAAAAACCAATATCTGGGGTATTATAGATGCGGTTAGCATTGTTTTGGCAGGAAGCAGTGGTGTAATTAACAAGCTGGGGGAAATCAATGCACGCAATTAGTGTCTCATAACTGGTCCGTCTTGTAGGCACATCAGAGCATCGGATCGTGTCGAGAAAGGGTACAAAAATATGGCATCCGTCTTCTCTATCGGTGACGATGATGATGGTAAAGCCTGAATCAAAATAGTTCTAAAAAAGCTGTGTCCAGGCAACTTTCTGGATTATATAAAACAACCCAATTTGCCTAACTCCGCAATGCGAAAATGACTCGCGTCACTGTGCAACGGGATGGCGGAAATGCTCATCCGTAGAATGCAAGACTCACAATTGCAAAAAACCTGGGTTTGAACACCACTGATGGCGGGTTGTCGTTGTGAGTGTGAGCTACTCCTCATCAATAATAATTCACAAAACAAGCCTCACTAAGAGGTGGGGCATTAATACTCACCCGCTCATGGTACTCCATGCCAAATCGTAACTGGTGTAAAAACAAGTATCTAACTCGGCAGCTTTACCGTACCTTGAAGACGTCATTTGAGACAAAAACGTGCTAATCGAAGACTTTCTTCTGAACCTTTTAATTTCATGGCAAACTTCTTGGTAGATGATGACGATGACAGAGAGATAGTAAGCCTCGAACTATGGATGAACAAACCCGATGTCAAGCATACATTCAAGTGCCAACAGATAAAAGACAATGGTGAATTAGCTCCTAGGTAGGTACCACCCCTATAACATCATAAATGCTCCTGTTCGGTCCCTGTTTTGCTTATATTTCCTGTATTGATAGTGAGGGACCAAAGGTGACTTCAATACTGTCAGACTATATATGTGAATGGCATGAATGTGTTCTTGCGTTATGTCGAGCGTGAGTGTTAGGACATGCCAAGCCTTGGTGTAATTATTGCATGTGATTGCATCTTCACACCTTTGTTGACTGTGGAGCCGGTACTTTCTACTTTCATGACGCGATTGAGTGGAACACCCCGTGCTGCCACGAGGAAAATTCTCCACGTAGTATTGACAAAGCGTCATTGACGGGGATTTCTCGTCATGCAATATAGATTCTAAACCCGACTAGTATTGGCTTATTACCGGCGAATTTCTTTTGTAATTAGGCTACTCCCGCTGTCCGTGAGCCATCTCACCCCATGTATCTTATTATAGCCATCTCCTGGTGACCGATACGTGCATGTATGTACTGAGGGAGATGCTGAGACAGAAGGGTATGTGCATGGTGCTGTCCCGACGCCCTCTAAAAAATATAGTGAAGATAACATCCAAGAAAAAGATGCCCGAGCTTATAACATTTAAGTACGGATCGAGTGGTGACGAGGGCGTGGCAGTGACGGATGGCGAGCGGTTTATCATTGAGAAAGCAGGTGAGTGCCTACAGACACAACTTTTCTGTTCCCCTAATATTATAGCCCAGGCACCTGTTGCTGTCAAACAAAGGAACACACTACTATGGCAATGGGGTGAAACGATGGCTTCGTGGATAGCGTACTAGGCCTTGGACCAGGGGTCCTTGGTTTTGATCTCCGGTTCGGGAAAAAGGTCGCAACACCCTCAGTTGTGTCGGATTGCGGATTCGGAGGCTCATCCATTGAGCTACCTTTCCTTTGGGGAACACGAGTGTAAACAGAAAGTTCCCTAATGATTCACCCTGGGAGACGCTGTGTCAAATATAGTCGGAAGGCCAATTTCTGCACAACTCTTGACGGCTGTTCTGTCTTGGGGACTTGAGATTTGTTTTTTGACTCGGAAATCAGTAGACTACCAAGGCAAGGCACTGGTTCACCACCACTAGTTTCCCATGCTGATTGGTCCATTAATTTGACTTGCCCTTCCACAGTCCCATCTATGAAGTAGCCTTCCCTATGATGTATGCTATTGATCATCCTAGAAACAAGCATCTGCTTAATGGTGCTATCCCTTACTGAAACCAGTTCATTACTGGATTCAGTTGTCTATATATACTTTCTGTGACTTAGGGGTGTCCGCGTAGCTAAATTATTTTTTATTACTTTCCCATAAAAGATATAGTGATGACCACTCCCTTTTTGACTGAATAGATTTGCTTACATTTTCAAAGAGCACAGTTTTAACAGATATAAGAAAAGGAATCGCAAACATTAATTGGCAGAACTTGCGTCAGCGTCAGTTTAATCCAAATTACAGGAGAAGCTGTAAAGGCAGTGAAGCTGCAGGTAGTAAAACTGCTGGATTTAGAGGAAGAGTCACATGAATCGACGTCTGGTCAGGATTGAGGTGCTAACGAATTATTCTAATTTATCTGTGGCATTCCTATTAGTACAGCTTCAGTCTCTTGTTGACTGGCCTTTACTGATTGAGCATCTCCCAAGAGGAAAATTATGCTCTACAGTCTATACCAACACCTGGTGGCATATTCTAACGATTCAGTCCAATAGATTATGAAATCGCTGGCTCATGGCTTGGTGAATGTAACTGATTTATTTTAGTTTTATTACTATTTTTGTTACTCTATGTATGGCTTGGTTCTTGTGGAATGGAATTACATGTTACATGAGACAGCACATTATATGTACAGTAATAGCCATATAGTGTCAAAATAATAACAACAATAATAATAGCGCTTTTTCTATTTTGGGGCTCTCTCTGATGTACACTATAAATAAAACATGTAAAAATAGAAAACGTCACTATTAACGAACTGCAAGGTAATGGCGATTGTGATAGGGGAAAGCCCTAGGCTTGGTTTATGCCAACTGTGACACAATGGATTGCAAACTCAGAATAATCAATACGGACAAGTATAACTGTGTTCGTACGACTGAGTAATCACAAGTGGTTGCGTCAATCAAGGATCACCCATCATACTCACAGCCAGCAGAATTCAGTGTTATTTCACTGGAAGCAGGTAAAATGCTCTTAGAATAAGTGTTTCATTTTGAATTGTTCACTATATAGGTGGCTGATATTCCACCTATATAGGATCTGTGTAACCTTGACGAGGCACTAGTTAGCAGACCCGAATCATCTATGACAGGCCTAGCAAGCCGATAGGATTGGATAAACTGCTCAAGAAACATGTAGAGACGGACGGACTTCTAACTGACAGACAAGCATAGCCTACCAGATGTCTGGGTGAAGAACTATATTACGGGTATACGCTTTGTGGGATACCTGTATAGCGCATTCATCCAGGCTATAACAAGGAACAAGGAAATACTTGCGCTGTTAGAGGAAAGCACTCGTGGTATCTGCTTATCAGAAAGAACCCACTTGGAGCAATCCTTTTCATCGTGTAAACAAATTTACTTCCCGTCTAACTATATTACCGGTTTGTAATCAATACACTCGAAGCGTGAATTAATGCTGTGCAGTTTTTTATTATGCGCTAATGGTATCTGGCTGGTTATTGCAGGTATATATAATTGAGTTATTCAAATGCCTGGATTATACATGATCAGAATGTCAAATCGAAGAGCTGCCAGCGGGACAGATGGAGCGCGTCTTAAAACCAGAGACTCCACCATGACTCTACTCCAGCTTGGCTGTAAGTTATTGACTATACTCATGCCAACATTCTGTTAAATGGATAACATTAACGGCTTGTCTGTAGGATGATTCATGGTAAACCTTCTAGAGAATTACCTCTATGGGTGAGCTTTATTCGCGATCTGAATTCAGTGAAGGTGAACTGTTGAATTGAGATTTTTTTTTAGAATTGAAACACCTATTTAGAAGGCATTCAATCGCCAGAGCGATTGGATCTCATTGTCCTTGGAGAATTCCGCAATGCTTGGTAGTAACTAGCTCAGGAATATCTGTTTTTGCAGCCAGTGGGTTACTGGATGAGAGGAGTGAGGTTGGCTCGGTGGTTACTTTGGATGATTGGGCTCACAAACCCACAACCAGGTTCCAATGTCGGTGCTCTCAAATCAAGGACAATGAACAATTCATTCCCAGGTAATCACAGTCTCTCATCATTCAGACGATGAAATTAGCTGTATGATTCATGGTAGGTGGTTTTCTGTATCTGATTCAATAAGCCCAGGTTTTTTGTTTTTGGTATACTGGTAGTGATAGACATCTGTCAAATCCTTTGAGCATCTTTCCATACAAGGAGCATTTAACTCTGGACTACATCATTGTCTGACTCGATTGGTGCCTCATGCACCACGGATCAATGTTTGAGACTAGCAATAAAATCACACTCCTGTTACCTTATCCATTTTTAGCCACTTGATTCTGACTGATAAGTTTCTTTATATCCTGCGAAATACTGAGACAGAGGGACAGCTTGTGGTAAAAGCCCGCCGCAAACTCAACTGCGTAATGAAGATTATCAAGAAAGCCAAGATGCCAGATGTGGTGGAGATTGAATATGGGTCACGAGGGAGGGATGGGATACGTATCACAGACACCGATAAACTTCATATACCGGCAAACGCAGGTAAATACCACAGATGTTGTTTTCAGGCGCATTCACGAGCACTCGGTGGCCACAAGATCTATGTTTCGGTTATCCCCAAAGCACGTAGAACTTTATTGAGGTTCTGATAGAGTACATTTTAATAAAGCTGGACTTTATTTATATTTGACTTTTTTCCATTACTTATTCAAACTCTAACACAAAGAATGTGATGCAAGTCAAGGGGAGCTCTCCTCATGAGGTACAGAATGTGTTGCGTATATGCGCTGCTCTTAACACCCATGCATCGTTGGTTGGGCAAATAGAAATATGTATGATGTATGGAAACCAGGTGGTAGGTGAAAGTGGCTGCAACGGGTATTTTTCATTGATATGCTATAATATATGCCTTATGTAGAATGATGTATTGCGTTTGATAAAGGAGACGTCTGTGTTTGGCATGCAGGCAACGAATAGAACTTGGCTGCTATATGTGTCTCAACTTCTTTTGTAGATAAAGTTGTGACTCAAATAACAAAGATTCTGAAGCCTGTTCACAAGGCAAGTCCTTCCAAGAGCCCATCATAAGCAGTCACATCACAATGTATGTGTGAATGCGCGGATGCATAGATTATTGTACATTATGTCAACGCTCTACTGGTGATACAGTAAATACTACTAGAGTGCAGAATTGATGATAGACAAACTTGTATATGGTAATAAACTTTTATATGGTAAATATAAAATCTAAGTTTATATAGTAAAAATTATATTATCTATTTTTTCAATACTCAGAGATTACAGCATGAAATGTCCATTATATAAGCACCAAAATGTAGAGCCAAGACCTGCTGGCCAATTACTAGGATCAGGAACACTTCCCATAATCGATGCTAATCATAGCTTCCTTCACAAATTACTATGAACTTATGCGTGGGCTGCATTGGATTATAATATCCTTCAGTTTATCGCAAATTATCACCACAGCATGTACCATTATAACTCCCTACATAGACGGTGCATTAGCCCGCACGCTGTAACCGATGGATTTCTCAAGTTGCGCCATCAGTCTGAGACAACGTTCCTCCTGGAAGGGAAGTGTGATGCACTGCACAGCCATTGGTAAACCCTCGCTTCCCATAATACTCTGAAAACAATAAGAATAACCAGTTCAATCCAAAGTTAGCTATTCTCAAGTGTACCAGTGCAGAGTTACCCTGACACAGGGCTCTTTTAGCGAAGCGTACGGGTTACCTGTTTCTTCATTGCCTTGTGCCACATATCTTTGTCTGGAAACTCCTTCATATCGAATGCAACATCCTCTTTGGTTACTTTAGTGATGGGGACAACGCCAGAGGGGAAATTGAGGAGATTCATGAGACCAAGGTATGACACTACGCCTAAAATGCATGGAATTGGCAAGTGAGATTCTTAGAACATAAAACCCGCGTGATAGATGATGCAATAAAGCGGGTACCACCATATCCAACATGACACTCATATCAACTTTCCTGAGCATCATCCGCTTCATCATTGAAAAACCAGTGCCAGTAAATGAACTATTTGATTACCTCAACATTCTGACAAAAAGCACAGGCAATGAGTAGATTATTTTGTTTCATGATTGCACAGTACAAGCATTAGGCCAATCATCTGGACCCCCTGAGGCTTGCTACACAGCTGTGAACTCATATGTATGGCCCTAAATTTTTCTATTTCAAGTTAACCAAGCGCCAAGTCACAAAGGTATTTAGCTAGATCTGAAATTGACCTGTAGCTTCCTGAGTTGTGCCAGCTTTCATAGCCGGAATCGGCATAGCAGGACCAACAATGGCGTCTATTCCTTTGCTCTTTATTTCCTCCACAACCTTCCTCCTGTACTCCTGTGGGAATGGGTAAATCATTAGCTAATGCAATGCCTAGTTTCACCAACTCGCGTCAGCAGCGAGCTTTGGACGTAGTGATTAGAGATCATCAATCTACTTTCAACTCAATTCGGTTTTTCCAACAATAACCCCGAAGCGTGAGCACTGCCAAGTGGTGCATCAACCAGTTACATTAGAGCCTCTAATTAGCATTAACATTATTATGACAAATTAGGCATTTGGTGATTCTTTGCTTTTTTCATTCAAACAATGGTATGTGAGACCACACAGTTTGCTATCGGTACATCGTCAAAAGTCTTTCACACGAGAGTAGGGATAGCAAAGTATTGTCACAATTGCTCTCAAGTTACCTGGTTACCTGGTTACCTGGTTACTACCTCAACTGTAAGTCACTAAAGGGCCTGCCACACGATGGTGAATTTAGAAAAAAAAATAAACACGTGGAAAGATCGCAAATAACAGTACGAGAAAAATAGCCTTGTGAATTTGAGATCGCTGTTTCGCGCGCGAAACAGGACGTTTTTAGCTTATAAGCGCGCGCTGATGTCTCAATCACTTCTACAGCCCGTAGGAATCACCAGGCTCCAAAGTAGTAAGCTCGAATGACCAACTACGTCTGACTTGAAACCTTATTTGAGCCAGCTTGGGAGCAGTCACCATTGCAAAACAAAAAACAATCAAGTACATGAGAACCGGAGTATCAAAGGTGATTATAAAATGAAATCTGGTCGAATTTACCTGCAAGTAGTGGCTAGTTGAGTCTGACTATGAGCACAATCCCTACGCACGATTTCTAACGACAGTTTGTCAGAAATAGTACCCCAATACAACACCAACTTTGCAGTCTTTTTGGCCTCAGTCATGTTACTGCGAGAAGCCCTAGCAGTTCGCGAATAATGCTCGCAATCGTGTGGCTAAGAATGCGAATCGCGATTTTTCAGCAATTTGCTTATTGCAAAATCGCAAATTCGCCATCGTGGGACAGGTCCTTAACTCTGCCAAACTTCGGTCTCCAACTCACATGGATTTATTTGGCGATAATTTTTCTGTTATTACCTTCATCTTTTTCGGCTTCACTAAAGGGGGGGGGAGAATTGATCACTCCTACCTTAATCTCCGCCTCCAGCTTCCACAGGTTGAGAATATTTGGTGGCCCAGAGACAGATCGAAGGTAGTTACACATAAAGCGTGGAAACTACAAAAACAGCTAATCTTATACATACGCTAATGCAATACATTGATAAATTATAAAAACTAAAGGATAATTGACTAAAGTGCCTTTCTATTGAAACTGGGAGTTGTTTGCCCTTTGGTTACAAAATGAAGGCAGTAGTGGCTAGCGATGGTTAGTGCGGTGTATTTTGCAGTCCCAATCAAAATAAGGCGAGGATGGCAATTGAGGAATACTCATTGCGATAGCTAAAGCATTTTACTTGCATGCACTGCCAGAGGTGCCCCGTAATAGCAGATACTTGTATGTTGATCCGCTGATCAACAATCTAACTTAACTGTTCTACTCACCCCAAATGTAGGAAGAATAGTAGCCAGACCTTTCTTCAGCCACCCAGGCAGATAAGAGAGAAGCAAGGTCTCGCGAAGATGCACTTCAACATTCTCTCCGGATCTATAAAATTATTGATCACTTATAGCAATATCTCTGGATCATGATTCAGGTTTAGTTGATCCTGTATCTACAAATTTTTGGGCAGTGAAGTCATAAGTATAGGCATAGCATTCATATACTGATCACGCTAACATGACTTTTACAGCTCTGGTTTACTGATCGTAATTTTCCTGGACTGGGCCTACCGCCTACACCAGTAGATAGCTAATACCAGACTTTTACAGCCCTTACCTTGAACTTGTGTAGACAAACCATTTGTTTCTTTGCTTTAATTGCAACTATCGCAATCCGACATAGTAAGCTACAAAACCTAGATATGCACCTGTTGTTTGCGTATCATTTATCTAGAGGCACTTACAGAATGTCCACCATGTTCTGACCACCATCAGCAAAAAGGTCGGAAGCAAATGCCACGGAGATAGCCCACTCAACATCGGGAAAATCCCACTCTATCAGCTGTAAACAGAAGGAAGAGAATTACGTACTAGGTGTTTGACTCGATCAACTATGTGGGAAAAAAAACTTCGGGTGCGCAAGAAATCAAGCTGAAAATAACTCATATTACGGAGTTGTCATCGATTTTTCATGTTCTAACCCGAATGCAGCATCTTGGGTACAAACCATAGTAATGACAGAAATAGGAGAGATGTAGGCTACAGAACACATGGTTCACAGCTTTTGGTCCCAGTGTATTCAGACAGGTTTCATATGATAATTAGATTCGAAGGTTTCCAGAAAAGAACCAAACGACTTTTCTGAGTCAATGTTTTTTCCTAATATAAAAGACAGAGTATTTCGGTCCAGTCTCTTTGAATTGATTGGTACTGTATGTATAAAGCTTCTCACCTCATGTCCTTGATCTCTTAATGCATCCACAGCCATCTGTACTGATCTGTCAGAGCTGGCACTCGGAACGATAAGCTCTTCACCCATATGCTTGAAGTATGCTATCCGCAGCGGCGTCGTTGATTTAAACTCCTGTGAAGATTAACGGATGGGAAATAAAACATCATTCGCATTGATTAATCCAAACAGGGATAAGCAAGAGCCAACAGATGCTATCTTTTTAACCAACCCATTTTTCTATGACCCGCTTGCATCATATTGATACAAGCGGGTCTGGTTGTTGTGCTTCGTGTTGTTTTTAATCGTACATAAATCTGACTTTTTATATAATCCGCGTTATATTGAACAATATTCCATTATTACTTCTGCTTTAATCACAAGTGGAAAGAAAAGCTAAGCAACTTCATAACAGGATCTCATACTAGGACAACACAAGACTTTTATCCAACACAAACAGATACACCATGCAAGGATCAGATAAAGGGTGGGGAGGGAATCTCACTGCCTGTTGGGGCACCACCAACCTGACCCGAAGCTTTGTTGAGCTGGGTGCCCTGCTATCGAAACAGATGTCTATAACTGACCTGCTCATTAAACGGTAACGGCGGAGTGAAGGGATCAATGCTGTGAGCCGCAGGAGTAGCCAAAGCTTTCATACCAGCCACCAATGTATTGACATCTCTGCCCATGGGTCCTACTGTTATCAATACTGGAACAAGAGAAAGGAGGTACGTGTTCACAACACCGGGTCAACAAAACAAACAGGGGTGTAACAGATTGGTTTCTCTGGTTTTTCACCAGAATAAAGGCACCCAAGTTATAGGTTTGTACCCCACTAACAATCCGTATAGCATAGGTGCCTTGCCCAAAACAGATTTGTTAATGGGCTTTTTCTTAAGTCACCACACCAAGTCAATTGTCATGCGAGACCTAACCAAAGATCGTGTAGACTGACCCAATTGTCAGCATTGGATGTACTGTTTCCCAAAGAACAGCTTCGCCTCATATCACCTCTGGATTACCGTCAATGGTGAGGCACAACAGTATAAGTACAACAGCAACTATGAATGCACTGTGTCCAGAGTCATGTTGTTTTCAGACCTGGCGGTTAACAGTTCTCTTACCCGCTCGCTCATTGTAGTCAGGTGAGTAATCTCCAAAGTGAGAGAGTCGACCCGCAGTGGGCTTTAGGGAATAGATTCCATTCCATGCTGCCGGGATACGAAGGCTGCCGCCTATATCACTTCCCCAACCAAGTATGGAGGCACAATGCGCAATCGCTGCACCCTCCCCTAAAATATCACCCCATCTATGTACATACGTCATCATTGGTTAGAATGGAACCCTGAGAGAGCTTCACCAGACCCAGCATTGTTTACCATTAAGATCATACCAAGTTATGCTAATAATGATCCACAGAATATGGGGATGGACTTTGCTATACCGCAATAACAGGAAACCCTGTACACAGGATACACATCATACTGATTTGCCAATCATTCCTTCAGAGAATGTGATCTACAACACGCCTCGTTGGTTTATGAGTCACATTACCAATACATGCGCTAATAACCTCCTAGAGAGGGAAGATAATGATCTCATACTCTAGCATTCATACCCGAAAACATATAACTATCTGGATGCTCCAGGTTGTACACTCATTACTGTGGCGCACTACTATTTACTATTGTATTGGAATTTTCACCCTGGTCAAAGAGATGTATACTTAAAATTCTATCAACCGAACCTTTCGTCAGATGGTTAGGAGACAGAACCCAGTCTCTCAGTTGGGGCACAGGGAGACGAGACCCGAGCAAGCAAAGTTGACTGAACAAGGCTGTATACAGGTTCCTATTGTCATAGCATTGACCGGTTTGTACTAACCCTACTATCCGTAATGTCCCAGGACCTTACCTCCTGTGGATCCACCGGCTGATCTCTCGGCATTATGGGGGTTGGTAGTCAGACCATAGATAATATTAGAAGAGTCGAATGCCATACATGTTTGTGGCACATTGGTTCGGATAAAAGGTACAGCACCCTGACCAACTAACGCCTGCAAAAATACTGGTAATAGCACTAGCCAAATAGAAAGATGAAGATGGAAATAGAACTAAGA
>Ga0224511_10001341_pt1 | contig 14618 bp, 5 predicted proteins | sample SF_May12_sed_USG_2_FD_169988 | JGI IMG/M metagenome (GOLD analysis project Ga0224511, IMG submission 169988) | Sediment microbial communities from San Francisco Bay, California, United States - SF_May12_sed_USGS_8_1 | ecosystem: Environmental > Aquatic > Marine > Sediment | place: USA...
CCGTGCAGACACGCAAATACATGATTTGATTCTTATATTCACGCTCAATTGATTTACTTCCACATAAATATTGATACATACTTCGGCGATGGAAGATCTCGTGGTCTAATGAAAACACCATGTTCTTATAATGCATGCACAGCGAACAGCTTATATACGAGGGCCATTAAAATACAGGCAGACCCAGCTATACGCAGACTGAAGTCATGTTTTGGTTCTGTTTTGTTTTGTTTGGACCAATTCCTCCAATAATTTTCTAAATATGCACCAATTTTTGTTTGGTGCAGAGTAAGACATAAATACAACAAAGGGCTTTTATAGCAGATCATGCTGTATCATTAAAAACATAATTGATTATATATTTTATAAAACCAACCGACTGGCCGATCGAACAACCAACCAACCGCATGAAATTTAACCTAACATTTAAAATTCTAACTTAATTGTGTTAATTAATATTCAGTCGTCGTCGCTCCCCCCGCATCAGTCAACGTAAATAGATGAACTAAATGATACAGGATGTGTCGAAGTTCATAGTCGTATACTAAGAAATTAGATACTAACTCAGAACATACTTTCCATGTAAGTGTAGTTATTGATTTCGTTTTAAAAAGATAGAGGAAATTGATTCTACAAAACTGAAATGTGTTTGCTTAACAATATTTTTCTTTGGTTTTCCCTTTCATCAGTTAATTATTACATTATTGTGATAATTATATTTACCAATCTAATAACAACACTTGACGTTGTTAATATCAGGCGTGTGAAAGCACTCATATGGAGAGATCGAGAGATTACATTGCTGTAGGTCGCCGTGTAACTGTGCTACAGCAACACGCTGTGCGCCTTCCGTTTGCCGGGGCGTTCACACGTGGGTACACAATTATCAGCGCATATAATCCGATTGTTTATAATTAACCTGCAGTGTTACCCTTGTAAGGTAGAACTCGTCAACCATTAACATAAGGTAGCTGCCGAATAACAAGGAAAGTATAATATGCACGGAAACCATCAGCAATTAGATTTAGTAGGCCCCCTACAACCTTAATAAGACCACTTGTAGTGACAAGAACACTCGAATATTCTTTATATTTGTGAGGCTACATGTGTAAACGTCCGATTGTTTTTCAGTTTTATTTTATTTGTTGCAAAATATTTCAAAATTTTAAACTCGTGAATAATTAAGACTGACAAGCATAAGCTCTTACCATTAACACTTAGTTCATTGGTGCACTAACAATACGGCATTTGCCTGTACTAGTTATTTAAGTCAGATCTGACTTTCGGCTTGTTTGGTCAGCTCTACAGTTCAATCGCCAGTTTGCAGTCATTTTTAGCATAATCGCTGTATTCTCCCTTGCTTTATGAAGGTACTTTGTAATGGGTTCATGTTCTTTTAGCTTTTACTTGCCACATTGATTTGTTTCTTTTGAGAATGTTGCCAATACCTCTTATGACATTTTCAGCCTAGACACACATTCATAAAGTACCTTATCATTCGAATGTCCTCTTGTTTGAAATGGGGCTATGCTCACTCATGATTCCTTAAAGATGCTATACCTGTATCTTTTTGGTCAGACTTGTTTACATTTTACATTTTAACCATATTTAAGCAGTGAAACATACTCCCGTTAATATGAAAATCTGCCAAATATAGATATTCATGCATATAAAAATGTTACAGAAAAAGTGAATTTGTTGAAAATGTGTGGCCCGCAAATTCGGCTTTGTTTATTTACGTTTCGACCCATTGCGTCAAAACAGTAATATAGTGTGACTACAATCTATATTCGCAGTTGACTCAGTGGTGCAGTGGTAAAGCATCCGCTTTCGGTACAGGAGGTCCCGGGTTTAATTCCCGGGTCCGGCAAGGGTTTTTAAGTTTGATTTTTTGTTTTGTTGTTGTTGGGTTTTCATGTTTTTGCAAACAACGCATTATTTGTCACAATATTTTGCAAAATCCTTTTGCAATGTTCATTTATTTATTATACTTAACATATTGCAAGATTTGTGACCGATTACAAGCGTATAAAGTTACAGACCTAGCATATTTTATGAAATTGTTGCCATCAGAGACGCCTCCATAACACCTCTTACTTCATCTAATGTTTAGTGCTGTGTTGCGGCTGTCAAATGTCGCCCCGTACTACACCATTATGTTGTTATACTTTTCTGGTCTTTTGGAATCATCAATTACATGTTGTTAATATAAAGTTCTGCTTATAAACTAGAAGCGTAATGTCATGTAAAATGCTGTCATATAAATTGGTAATTAATGCAATCTCGGTAGAGATTTTAGCAAAGCCACAGGGATACCGGGCCCGAGTAGACCGTTAAAAACGTGTTGGAAAAACAAGTGTTTAAAGGCTTTCTGGAATTCCTTATTGTGACAAAAACAAGAGAAAAGTATGAAAAACTAAGTCATACGTAAAGTCTTCAAACTATTTGAGAACAATAAGAAAAATGTGGATGTTAGCAAACCGTCAGACGGAGATCAAATCCAGATGGAACACCAACATGCGTGAATGTGTTTTGTACAAAAACCGGACGTTAACGTAAAACAAGAAGTTTCGGTACAGATACAGTTACTCGTAACACGCCGGTGATGTTTGAGTGATACGAAGATTTGATCGTTGTGATATCAATTAAACTGTGTTGAAAAGGAAATCTCGCAGACAAGCATGTTTTCTGTAATCAAGAATTTGTAAATTATCAGCAAATAATATGTTTATACTTCAAACGCGCGTAGTCTTTTTTGTCTTAATGACACAAAAACCTCAGTAAACTGCTATAAAACTAACATTTTACTTTCGTTTAAATAGGTAAATATGTATGTATGTCTAACAGAGGTATTTTATATTATAGGACTTTCTACAATTTAAGGACAGTGTTAGTTTCGGTTTTAATATAATTAGTCTATCTGTAGTTGATTACAGAAAATTGTGTTGTTGCATTTTCTCACATGTATATAAGATAATGTATTTCAAAATAGACCACTTCTTAGATACTAAATCATATCATAAAATGCAATAATGTGTCTTATTCCATTAAAATAAAAACTACATTTTGTGATTTCAAAAATCAGTTGAGATAAATGTATGCTTAGAGCAAACATATAACAGATATTTATCGAATGTCAGCTTTGTAGCCTCTTTACTATAGTTGTTTTGTTAGAAGCTGAAGAACATCATCAATTAGCTTGCCTATTAAAAGAGACTTTTACGGGCCATTTTGTCATGGTGCCCATAAACTTGACTTGTCCACATTGTTTACAACATTTTTTCTTTGAACATCTCTTCCATTTATATTAGTCATGTTGTTTCACTTATAACGTCTTAACCTTTAATTAAATATTACAATAATATTAATTAAGAGTCACATTAATTTAAGCCTGGCGCTGTTGATTTTATCAACTTGACAGTCGGAATATTTACATTCACATATTTGAACAATGTATGTATTTAGCTGGATTGATCCATTCGTGTAAATATAATGTTCTGTTAAAAACCGCCATCATACGTTTGATTGTTTATTTTACCATTTAAGAGTAGAAGTATTCACCTTCTAATAATGTTACGTGTTTTAGAGAAGAGATAAAAAGCTAAATGGCCAAAGCTGCCCGAAATATCAATTTGTCATGTAATAAAAGTAATAAAACATAAAAATAAAAGGTTAGAAAGTAGGACGTTAACACAAATTTGAACCAAAATTGATTTGTCATTTTTTAACAATTTTTTATGTTTTACTTATAAAACTCTAAACTTACCTCCGTTGGTGCATGGAGTTTAATACGGATAAGTGTGAAATATATGTTTTATTAACTTTATGCATGTCCGCGTGAAATCCATTGTTTTGCATAATTAATGGGTAATTAACAATTCATTTTATGTTTGATTACTATTTAAAAGCATGGTAACTTTTAGTTAACATAACCATATTTTACTAGTGTAGTCATATTTTTCTGGTCCTCAGGAATCATGGAGTGTACATGTATGTTGTTTACATTTTAAAATGGAGTTCCGCTCATGCGCTAGGGGGCGTCAGTGGTGTGGCATCATTCATTACTACTGATGGACAGCTTCAATAAATCCGAGGCTGCTGTTTTCTCGTGAAGGCTATGCTTCCTGAGGGCTTTCCCTTTCATCAGTTTATTATTACTAATTTCTTTTAATATCTTTGCTAGGTTTTGAACATGACAAATTTACTTTTTGGGCTGCTTTGGTACATTAAGCTTTGTATCTCCTCCTAAACATGTAAATCTATAATTTTTCAAGATGAAAACATTGGCTTTTAGGTTTTTATAATTTGGAAGTTTTTTTTATCTTAATACGGGTTTACTGTCGAAGCAGCAGCATCGCACATACATAGTATCGCGTACTGCATATAAACAATATAACTAACAAAATGTAGTGAACCTTGTTTACGTCATAACTGACAATTCAGTTGTATCCCGGCTGCTCTAAGGTTGGTCTATTTGCACTTGAAACCGAAAAACAACCTTTGTTTCCCTGCCTTTTTTGCACTTTAGATTAAATGACACTAGAAGCCTGTTAACAATGTCTCAAATAGAAACATTATCATAGAATAGCCTCACGGCGATGCTTACTTTTCAATTTGTAGCAACATAAATTGATATTAATGAAAAATAAAAGTAAAATAATAGAGAAACATAACTCAAGATATTAGATGTTCGCGTTTAGTTTAAGTGTTCTGTCATCTCAGGTAGCCAACAAAATTCTTTTGTAATTCGAAGTTTTAAGACACAAAACATTCAAACAGAATATGAAAAAGGAAACCGTAACAGAAATGGTTTATTTGTGCAGATACCTTAAGTACAGTGTTTGAGAAGATAATGTGTGCAACATTGATTCAAGGCAACTCATACCCCAAGTGCTTGAACCGTGTTGATAGAATTCTTAAAGCATTGAACGTTAATGAACATTCCATTCACAGACACAAATAGTTTAAATGGTAATAACATGCTGAAATGCATATCACACTTCATTTTTCTTTAATAATTATAGATTAGTCAGACAAATGATGAATACAAATAGGCACATATTCAAATGCTGCTCAAATAAATACACTTCAGAAAACTACGCACCGGGTTTCGATTTAAATTCTGGTAATAGTTGTAAGAGAAGGGCTATGATATTCAACTGCCATGCCTTATTTAAAGACCATTGATACAAAAAAATGAAAATTTCCAATATAGATTTCTTCAGTAACTTTCGGGGAGTCACGTATGATTTCAACGTTGTCTTTCTTCAATTAACGCTGCTTTCGCATGTAAAATTAAACTGATGAAAGGGAAAGCCCTCAGGAAGCATAGCCTGCACGAGAAAACAGCAAAACAGTAAAACACTCACGTTGGTGCAAGGTTTGATGAAACTCATTTTAATATCAGCATGGGAGGGTTTGCTGAAAATCAGGAAATTCAAAGATAAAACGTTGCAGACAAAACAGACAAGGTCAAGAGTACGGGCAGCAATTAACATGCAAAACAAGACGTGACGAACAGTGAACATGGAATGTTTAAGAGATTTTTAATGCGTTTCTTTTAAATATACGCTTTTCGAAAAACAACATATTACTAATGCATACACACACATTTCCATGCACTAGAAGACATATCAAAGAAGACATATCAAAATAACATTTATGTAGTTTTAATACCATGAAAATATGTTAAACAAACATATCGGTTTGTGAAAATGTACTTTTAGACGATACCAGATACCGCGTGGGAGTCCCTTTAATGAACAGCCCGCCGGTTGTCTGTCTGAGAACATTATCTTTCAGCTGGGTAAATATAATGATAAGGCAACGTCATTGAACAAAATATGGAATAGCAAATTATGAATGCATACTTAAAGCTATCACTCATGATAAATAATCTTTAGCTGACGGGTTTTTTCTTGGGAGACTATATTTTCTTCAGACAGTTATGAATAATATTGCATAAGATGGCAGTGATAAATACAGTTTAGATTCCAAGCGGATGTAATAGTCCAAAGTTTATCTGCTTGGTGTTATATACATGTAGTAGGTATTATGGTGTGTTAAGAAAAGGAACCATTGCTTTTTAAGAGTATTTGGAGCCGGTTTATAACTGCTTAAGTGTTTTGAGAACATTTAAGGATGCGTTCAAGATGGCTACACGAGTAATTTTTCTTCATAAAAAGGGTTAGAAATAAATGATTAATGTATATAGCTAGCTGTGTTACTAAGTGGTTAATAGTTTTGAATTGTAGAAGTTTTCTTGTTACATTGTATTTCTTAAAAAATGATAATCATCTTTGTGTTAAATATTGTCGCCAAATTGTCTTCCAACGCAACATTAACAATTAAAGGCCATAACAATTTAGGTAGTACTACTATGTTTAGTCAAACTAAATCGTGTTATGCTTTATAAATTGCACGGTATTAAAACGTTAAACATGATGCATGTAATTGTTCAAAGAAATATTACATTAAAATGCACTTTGCACATGCACGAAGTGCAATGCATCATTAAAGTTTAATTTATTAGACTCAAAACTAATTATTTACTATTAAGGTTACAATAAAATCACAAATAGATGGATTACAAATAACACTGATTCTTACATCTTTATAGATGGTAGTGTACTTTGTCAACTGGTTGAACTATTGGGGGTTTCCAAAACAAAAGTTTACCCTCAGCGAGGAAATTGTTTTTATATATACCGAACAAAAATGCATATCATTTTCAAACATTTTTATTCAATGTTGTACTCTGAAGCGAGAAAATAAAGCAGAGCATCACCCTTCACTGATAACGCTATTTGTGTGTACACATAGATCGTCTCAGAGCAACAAGGCACACGCAAAGTTGACATTGCCAGGAAACCATCGAAATTGCTGCCCTCTTACGTCATAATTATTGTTTATTCGGGACAGATTGTTAAAAGTTAATTTATTGTTGCTTTTGTCGCTACGTATATCTTAAGTTGCCATTACTGACGTAGATAAGTATTGGTTATGGCAAAGGGGTAAAACCTCGATCCTGTAAAACAGTGCAAAGGCTTATTTATTCTTTGGGACGTACTGCAATACGGCAACCAAATGCCGAAGTAGGACGACAAGGCCAGTGTTTGATGTTCACATCAACTCTGTTTATAACTACATGGGAAAAATGATTTACAAACTTACATACAACAATTACAAAGGTAAATCCTTTAAGTTTACAAGGTTATTTTTTTTCTAAATAAACCTACACCATTAATAAACCAGTACCCACACGTGCACACTTTTTTCTAGTATGATTTATTATATAAATTGAAGAGATGTTCAAAGAAAGAATGTTGTAAACAATGTAGATATGTCAAGTTTAAGGGCACCATGACAAAATGGCCCGTACAAAAACAAACACACAGCACGTCACAAAAACACGTAGAACACCATGACGCAACAGACATTTAGAAAAAAACTATTTTTTGTGTTTTTAATTAAACTGATAAAAGGGAAAGCCTTAGGAAGCATAGCCTGCACGAGAAAACAGCAGCCTCGGTTTTATTGAAGCTGTTCAACAGTGGTAATGAATGATGCCACACCACTGACGACCCCTAGCGCATGAGCAGAACTCCATTTTCAAATGTAAACAATATAAATGTACACTCCATGATCCCTGAGGACCAGACAAATATGACTACACAATGATGTAGCCATACATAACTCGTGATGCCAGTATCACTTATTCCTTGCTACACTAACAGAAAAGTATAACTATCTTTCATTCGTAAGCATTAGGGTCAAAACCTTAAGAAATTGTATTAAACACATGTTTTATAGTGCACGTATTTGCATATATTAACGCATAATCACATTTTAACATAATTTTATATGGTAGTTTGGCAACGTAGCTTCGGTCAGCATTAACGATTAAGCTAACTTACACGCCAATGCCTACACTGTTCGTGCATGTCATCTTAATTTGGCAACTTATAACATTGTAAGATATATCTAGTTGTTATAGATGACTCTATATAAATCAAAGATATATTGCTGTAATATCACCAAGCATTGTCTCTCCGATGGCATGATTTATGTTACTATGTGACATCCTGACAGTTAATGTGCAGCTCATAATCTAATTACTCTATCGGCATGTTTCTGTAAGGATTGCTTACAGTTGATGTCCTTTACAGTGTGACAAACGATTTCCGTGCGACATTATAATTAACCAACAGCACAATCTGTATCACCAGATGTAATAATCACACCTGTATGTGTCTAGTGTACGACTCTGTTAAATTGAAAACAAAATCACATCAAATAGGTAAACTTTGGACTCTAAGACACCAAAGATAACCAATTGAATTTATACACGGGTAGCCACTGTTGGATACTTTGGTATCAAATGTATAGGTGTCGCTAATTAAGAAACCCTTTATTGTTCACCACTTTTGTATCACCGAAAAAACCCATAACGTTCCAACTGTTTAAATGTTTTATATAATACAAATTGAAGAGATGTTCAACGAAAGATTGTTGTAAACAATGTAGATATGTCAAGTGTAAGGGCACCATAACAAAATGGCCAGTAAAAACTAGCAATGCATTGGGTTCTTGTTCTATAAAAAAAATGCTTTATGCTTTTTTCATTCCTGGCATTATTGCATTTTGAGAGTCATACTAAATATTATTATTAAAATACTATTTTCATATTCATTACGTAGGTATCATGTTTTGTTGTGTTTACGTATTAGTTATCAGTTATAATCATATAGAGAATAGTTTTATTTATTCATATTCAATAAGAACAAATAAGAATAACTATGCATAATGAGAATTTTAACTGTTGAATAATTATACATGCCACATATTTATTATAGCTGTTTACTTTTTTACCACTCTGTTGATGTTAACATTATGCACTGGGTATTTTATCGTTCTACGTTTTTGTGTTTAAACGGTTCTGCAGTGTAATTCTTATCATCGTGGGTATTCGACTTTTTTGTTCAAATTTAACAACTATCGACTAAAACATATACATTTAGGCCATCCATAATAAAATACGCATGTGACGTTTGGTAATACTTCTCTAGAAACAAACACGTTTTCTTTGAAACAAGTTGTCAACATGAGCCCAGACATTGTCGGAGTGGAAATAATTTGTTTCGTAATACAGAAGAGTCGGTTTAGGAGACAATTCCTACACGCTCGACTGGTACAACAAATTCGCATTGGACCTAACTCGGCGTTGGTGAATTCAATCCTTGTCTGGCAGGGTGAAGAAATTATTCGCATTTCAAGACCCGACAGCACTCAACGACTGTAGACATAAGCAAGGTCTTATATTCCAGATTTGGAGAAAAGAAGTACCGGTATCTGTGTAAATTTTAACCGATTCAAAGGCTTATATGGTATAGCTGTAATTATAGGACAACTAACCAAAAGCAATCATACACAGTATATGACACATATGTAAACACAAATGTAAACTGTAAAGTAATTTTGGAGGATGAACAACTTAAATTCTTTTAAAGATAAATATCTTTAAACATAGGAATCGTCGTTTATAATAAAAAAATTGATTTTATATTTTACGTTTAATATAAATTGAATATAAAACAGTCAAAACTGACATGAAACACATTTGATATGAAGGGATCTAAAACATTTCCTGCAATTAGTTTCCAGCCTTACATTCACCTGCATAGTGATGTTCAGTAATCATAGTATTAACATTTCACCTTTACGGAATATTCCAAAAAAGCGGTAAATGCAAAGTATGTCAAAGACACTCCTTTCCTTTGACAGAAATTAGACATAAAACTAGTGCATGCCACTGATATATTGTGTACGTAACTCGTTTATGGAGTACAATCATTCATGCACATGCATATATGATTTAATGCGGCATAAAATGATTAAATAAGTACTAACACTTAACACCACTATAATTATTTTCATCCGGGAACTTGACCGTATTCTTGTTTCGTGTACACGTTCTGTTCTATATGGGTCATGGCTGAATTTTTAGTAGTGTAACATTTAAATGACATCCCACGATTTCAGTATCTTTAAATTAAGATTGACTGTCGGATTTCATTTAAATTAAGATACATTGTCGGATTCCATGTGTATTCTGTTATTAAAGGAACCCATTTGTGGTCTACAGTGGTGACACACAAATAATTGTAACCTGTATTGTATGGGCATTGCAACGCGTTTCCAGGGTCAACAGATAAATTACAAGGTTTAATCGCATTAAACCAACGAATAGAGAACATATTAGGGTACCACAAGACAATTTTTGAAAAAGGTTGGTAACAAAACAATTTGTCAGAAAAAGAACTCATGTCACACGACGAGTCAGAAAGGTCCCTTTTAGGCCGCGGCATGCGATGAGCTATCTACAAATTACACCTTTTAAAATATTCTTTACGGATATTTTGATAAAAATACTATATTTCCATAATAAAAACGCAAAGGTGCAAGCAAAATAGAAACTAGAATAACAAACTTTTGCCTTCCAGCCGGATTCGAGCCCGCGACCCTCGGCAAAAGAGATTTATCAACTTAAACGGCGCCAAAAATGTATCGGAAAGAAAATTACCTTTGTTTAGATACCTTATGAAATATTCTTTGTATGTACTGTCATTGTTTAATGGGGGTAAGTGTTTAGAATCACCAAATTTAAAATAAAAATAGTGTTCGATTAAAAACAATTTACAATAACATTACTATTGATGGCCTACTTTCGTTTAAATTATAATTTGTTGTTAACAAAAGATAAAAATGAAATAAATGTATAAAATATCTTTCCAGAAGCCCAGTGGAAAAATGTTTAGTATTTTGGCGCGAAAAACAATCGGCGATATCGGAGACTTACTGAAATAATACGCGCATGCGTTTACGCATCGCTTTTCGCGCCAAAATCGCGCTGTTTGGGAACTTTGCATGTATTCAAATAATTACGAAATTTTAGATTACATGTTATGTCGTTTAAGTATTATGGTAGTAGGTTTCATAGTTTATTATCTCTTCTGCAAGTATAAGAAGTATATTTTTTGTATCACGTAGACATTTTACAAGAATTATAAGAAACGTCTGAGACGAAGGGTAAATCAGTGACAAATCATGTTACATAAAGTCGATTTCAAATTCAAACAATGGTAATATTTTGTGTCGATCAACACGTAAGATACACATGTCGTGTACTTAAAATCGCTTAATGTGTGTCCTTATGTTCCTTTTCCGCGTCTTTACACATTGGCACGGATGCGAACAGTCGCGCAAGAGGTTCTTGCTAAACAGGCATGATCAATTGCGAGAAAGACGTTGTCAACATATATGCAGACGGTCTATGACTGTTGACTGACAACCGCATCAGGCGTGAAAGAAGGATTTAGAGGCCAATTACACGCGGTCTACTAGTGCTGTCATTCCTCATCGTTTTGTGTCGTCATCAGAAGACGTAGTCTCGAATACAGATGGACAGTTTCCGCTTCGCCCTACTATTGGAGGTAATTTCTGATTCACGTTCTATCTGAAGTATACAAATTCAAGTTAAGTGCCCTATCGCCACACATATCTTCATTACTCCTTTATAGAAGCGTACCATGTATATTACCTAACTTTATTAAACGGCTACTGTTAAGCAATCGTTTGTCATTGAATAATATATCCTTCAGTATAAGGGACTACTAAATGACATCGTAAAGCTTTTGCGAGACAATTTTTCCATTGTTCACTTTGTTCAGATCTTACAACTAAACGTGTAAGCTTCTGTTATGCGAAAATGCTGCCTTTTGTTACTTCTGACTCGGGCCGCTAGGTTTGGATGGAAAATCACCAGTTCTAACAAAACACTTAACTTTGCCAGGCTATCTTGTCTGACATAATAAACTCTTTTTAGTAAACGACTGTTATGTACACTATTTTAATTTCATTGGCACAGGTTTACAATGTTTGGAAAACAAGTCCAAACTGTCGATTAAATAAAATGTATGAAAGTATTTTTGCCTTGGAAACATGTCTAGTATTAAAAGGCTTTCTGGAATTCCTTATTGTGACACACACAAGAGGTGAGGAAGTTGAAAAATCTAAGTCATACATAAAATAAGATACTTGGAGTGAATTTTAGTTAATTAAAAGAAATGGAGTGGAAATATTTGTACATGATCAGCATACATAATATCAGAATATATAAACATGCTTGGTTTTACTGCCATGAAAATATGCTATACAAACATATCGGTTTGTGCAAATTTACCTTTTAAAGATACCAGATCCCGCGTGGAAGTCCCTTTAATGTACAGACCGTCGGTTCTGTCTGAGAACATTATCGTTCAGCTGGAGTTAAGTTAGTGGCAACGTAACGTCATTGAACAAAAATATGGAGTAGCACATTATGAAGGCAAACTTAAAGCTATCATTCATGGTAAATAATCTTTAGCTGACGGATGGCCTCTTGGGAGACCATATTTTCATCAGACAGCTATGAATGTTTATTGCATGGGATGGCGGTGATAAAAACTAAAAAGTATTTCGATATGTTCTGAAAGCTGAACTATTGCTTTTGAAGAATTCATTTGGAGCCGGTTTGAAACTGCTTAGGCTGTTTGAGATATCTTAAGAAGGCGACCAAGATGGTTCAAGAAGGTGATCAAGATGGCTCAAGAAGGCGACTAAGATGACTCAAGAAGGCGACCAAGATCGCTCAAGAAGGCGATCAAGATGGCTCAAGAAGGCGACCAAGATGGCTCAATAATGCGATCAAGATGGCTTAAGAGAAGGCGACTAAGATGTCTAAAGGAGGCGACCAATATGACTCAAGAAGGTGACCAAGATGGCTCAAGAAGGCAACCAAGTTGGCTCAAGAAGGCGACTATGATGGCTCAAGAATGCGACCAAGATGGCTTAAGAGAAGGCGACTAAGATGTCTAAAGGAGGCGACCAATATGACCCAAGAAGGTAACCAAGATGGCTCAAGAAGGCAACTAAGATGGCTCAAGAAGGCGACTAAGAAGTCGCAAGAAGGCGACCAAAATGACTCAAGAAGGCGACCAAGATCGCTCAAGAAGGCGATCAACGTGGCTCAAGTAGACGATCAAGATGGCTAGCAGAACTTAGTTTTCTCCATTAAAGAAAAGCAGTAGTAACTGTTTTACGTATATAGTTTATTGTGTTACTTACTGGTTTTTAGTATTAGAAAAGTTTTCTTGTATGTTACATTTTTTCTGTAATAATTGACAATCATCTTGGAGTTTAATATTGTCGGGATAAACATTTATGTTTTATTCAATGCCGCAATATGATTGCAATCTTGTCGTATTCGGTTTGTCAATTGTTTCATAGTTGTGATCCAGAAGATGATGATTATTATATTATAAAACAAAAGATAGTTATCTTGGCATTTAAGTCATTTTTTGTGTGCATTTCTGCGAAGTCTTGTTGTAATGTGTTAAGGATAAATTAGTCGAATAGCATCATATAATATACAAAAGCACCTTACCCCTAATTGATCTTGACGATACCCTACGTTTCAATACTAGTTTACATTACAGTTACTCTCAATAAGCGATATCCACTAAATACTACATTATGTCTGTTAAATTCTTTACCTCGGGCATACCTGAAAAAAGAATTAGCATTTGTGTTAAAAGTTTATCTAATTATAAAAATGAAAGTGATGTTATGAAAAAGATAACAAAGAAAGCCAAACAATACGCTGGTTTCGCGCGCGCCCAACTCTCCTAAGATTTTTGACAGTTATTATTATTACGACACCGCACTGAAATGTTCGGATCAAACATTTAAATTTAATCGAACATTCGTGACATGCTTTGTTTACTTTGTTGTCGAGGAGATACTAGTAATATATGATTGGATATAGCCATATCCCTTTTACTAATACATCATATATTTGTTTGTTTATTTCTTTCGTTTTATAATGAATACTTTTGTTGTAGTGGTCTGTTTGTTTATACCAGATAATACGTTTGAGTATATAGCTTTCAACAACAACCGTTTATAATAATATTGAGATGGTATACTTTCATCATTGTGTAGTCATATTTTACTAGTCCTCAGGGATCATGGAGTGAACATGTATGTTGTTTAAATTTGAAAAGGAGTTCCGCTCATGTGCTAGGGGGCGTCAGTGGTGTGGCATCATTCATTACTACTGATGAACAGCTTCAATAAAACCGAGGCTGCTGTTTTCTCGTGCAGGCTATGCTTCCTGAGGTCTTTCCTTTTCATCAGTTTTCTATTTGCATAATCATGAATGCTTACCTTCCACCACATCAAACCAAATGGGACCGTACTACAATTATGTCGTATATTTTTCTGTTGGACATGAATGGCTAAGTACTTTATACAAACAAATAAAATACTTTATTTACGGTCCATGTTAAGAATGCTAACTTCTGTGAAAATTTATATAACCTGTTTTACTATTATGTCAATAAACCTTCTGTTCTGTTCCGGTCAGTTTTGTTGAGTTCTGTTCTGTAAAATCCTTTTTGGCTTGCCGTTCACGGCAAGCCAGTATTGTTTTGGAAAGGTACTTCCGGTTTGAAGTTTCCCTGCTTTCTTTTTATGCATGCGAACGGGACGGGCCCATTTGAGTTTCGGGCGGTTCCGAT
>Ga0224511_10001342_pt1 | contig 14617 bp, 4 predicted proteins | sample SF_May12_sed_USG_2_FD_169988 | JGI IMG/M metagenome (GOLD analysis project Ga0224511, IMG submission 169988) | Sediment microbial communities from San Francisco Bay, California, United States - SF_May12_sed_USGS_8_1 | ecosystem: Environmental > Aquatic > Marine > Sediment | place: USA...
CCATCTGAAGATGAAGCTGAGTCAACTCCATCTGAAGAGGAAGACGGGTCTACTCCATCTGAAGATGACGCTGAGTCAACTCCATCTGAAGAGGAAGTCGAGTCTACTCAATCTGAAGATGTAGACGAGTCTACTCCATCTGAAGAAGAAGACGGGTCTACTCCATCTGAAGATGAAGCTGAGTCAACTCCATCTGAAGAGGAAGACGGGTCTACTCCATCTGAAGATGACGCTGAGTCAACTCCATCTGAAGAGGAAGTCGAGTCTACTCAATCTGAAGATGTAGACGTGTCTACTCCATCTGAAGAGGAAGATGAGACTACTACAGCTGAGATTCTGTCGTCAGAAGAAGACTCGTCAGAACAATCTTCAAAGAAAGAACATAAAAGTAACAATGGTGCACTCAATGGAAAGAAAAAAGGATGGGAGAAGAACGGCAAAGCTAACGGCAAATAAATATTTGTATTAGCTTTGACTTAAGTGTATTGAAGTAACAAAATTATCTTGAAAATAATATATTATATTCATCCATAAATGGAACTCAAAGATATGTTAGCTTTGGTGTTTATCATTAAAACATTAAAATGGTAAAGCAGTCTTAAACAAACGTTCTTAATTGGTTAAGATATACAGCTAGTGTTTGAATCGATCATTGTGATAATTAAGAAAGTGATAAAGGTATGAGATGTGAGATTAAATTTAGTTGTAAAGTAGATCTAAGTATCCGGGTGACATAATAATATGAATGTTTATCCGAAGATTAGAGTAAATTCATAAAACGAAAATAAAAATATAGATACGTGTATTATTATTGCGGTATCATCAGTGAACCACTTCCAACACAGTGTTGCTAGATTTTGGATGTTTTCCAATTTGGCTGTTAATATATTTTTCTTGTTTCCATTAAAAGTTTCGCCCATCTTACTTTTCATCAAAAAGTATGAGCAACAAATATCAACGATCAGTGGCCTTACAATCGAAAGATTTTGATATTTCAGGAAAAGTGCATTTAGGGTCAAATATAGAAATGAATATTCAGAATCCTTCAAGTAAGAAATGTTAAATTACGCTCGAACGTTAAGTAAGAATAACTGTAAGTATACGACAAATAAGACACATAACGAACGCAACATACAGGCTGATACACCTACATATGGTGATCGATTGTGGCCGCACCATAAACGGAGGGTATTACTGGGAGGAAACAATAATCATCATAAGCGCAGTTGCCTCTCTTTGTTTAGTTGCGGTCTCAAGCAAAACGTATATACATAATGCCTTGTCATTAATGGTGTTCGATACAAATACGTGTATGTATGTATGAACATTTTACTCGTATAAACTATTGTAAATAGTATGCACTGACCCAATAACTCAGTCGATAAAAGCTGGGGTTCCAATTTGTATGTAATGATTATTTGTCATGCAATGAATTCTGGGGCAGTTGTCAGTTACTGGAACTCACGGTACCCACTCGTCTGGGGACACTTTATTAGGCTTAGCTTCCATAAAATGTAAGAAGATTAGCCGACCGCCGCGCTATGACTTACACGTGTAAAAGCGTCGAAAAATACAAACCAACCGAGCCAAGCCTAACGCCATCAATTCTGCATTGTTTTAAGAAACGACACTGAGGAAAAAAACAGCATTTAATGGTGAATAACATTTCCCTGTGGAAGTCCTGCACGTGTTGCCCAAGTTTTTTTTTCTGCTTAAGCTAATGTTATTAAAAAGCATTACATTGTATTCGAGCGTCAAAACAATAATAATGAGGACAGTGTTCCATTATATACCATTAGACATACATTATATATAAGACGTGGATCATCCATTATCTCAAAGATTGTGTTAAGTTAAACAACATGTTTGTTGACTGACCTTTTATGTTCACTTGTTTATCACGTTCGTTTTAAGACAGAGATACCAAGCAAGACTTACAAGAATAAAAGAATATAAACGCTTTAAGGTGCTGTCACACTATAGCGTATGCATTGCGTATGTAGATTTTAGAAAACGTATGCAAGTTCAGAAAAACTACATATACGCACCACTCTCCTTTACAAACGTATTAATAGCGTATAAATAGCGTTCATATAACGTATGAGTAACTACCTTTAATATACCTCTAGCGTATTCAGCGTATGGTTAGCGTATAAGTAACATAAATGCTATATCCTCGAATATGTTGAACTTAAAAAATTGCCTCTGCGTATAACACAACGTACACCGACGTATGTCAGCGTATGTGAAACATACACGACGTATGCCTAACGTACCGCTAACGTATAGCATCGTTTGCGAGCGTATGAGCATAAGCTCGCATAGTATTACGTTGACGCCATAAACTGTAGTGTTACTGCACTTAAAGGCTAAACAGCAACAAACAATTATGCAAAGTATATATCCGTGCTAAATTATTTTTCACATGCTAATTTAGTTGTCTCGCAATTAGCATTAATAATTGCAATATAATGTACAAAACATTTAAATACAAAGCTCTCAACACTGTTTTAAATTATTTTAAAAGTGATAATATGCCAAACTGCAAGTAGGCTCTGTATATAAAGATACGCTACATGACTCCACCAGTATACTAAAAAAGCTTGGACTTCTGCAACTTTATGGATACACACGGCGAACTGTTAATTATCAATTTAAATGTTGGCGGGACCCGATTTCAATGTTATCGACACACTCTTGACACATTTCCTGATTCCAAACTAGCTAATCTAAACGTACAGTCGACGTATTACAACGCAGAAAAGAATGAGTTTTTCTTTGACCGGAACCCCGTCCTCTTCCAGTGCATTCTCGACGCGTTCCGGAAGGGCGTCATACACATGCCACGTGACATCTGTGGCTCCACATTCAAGGAAGAGCTGCTGTATTGGAAGATCCCTTCGCGCCGCATGGCGCCATGCTGTTGGGAGGCGTTATATCGGTGTGAAAACGACCTCAACACAATGAAGACATTGGTCCATGATCTGCGGAAGGGCAGGCAGGTCATGGCCTCCCTCGAAGTGCAGTCGCCGTGGAAACACAAAATATGGCAGTTTTTGGAGGATCACAATTCGTCAAGAGCTGCAATGGTAAGCTCTTGGGTAACGGTGTACTTTTATTTGCAACACACGTTGTTAGACGTGCCTATATAATTATGTAATATTTGTTTGTTTAGTATTTAAAGTGATAAATACTTTGACAATTCCTCAAATCTTATAGCATTAAGTCTGCATGCTGCGTGGTTTTTTTATTTGTCTTGCGATAATAATTGTGTAAGGTACTGGAAAAAATGCTGTTGAAAGACATTTTTTTACATTTATGTAAAGTGTAGTAAATATATTAAAACTGCTTCGTGCGAAAATCGCAATTTGACGATTTAAAAGAACTTCTTTTATTGACCCGAACGTATAATACATGAAACATTAACCATTTGATTGGGGCATATAACAGTTTTTATAAGAAATGTCGTAAAGAACTTGGTTGACTTACCACTAAATTAGCCCCATCTCAGAAATTGATGAAAAACCTATCAGAGATAAGTACGAATATTACATTTCACAAAATGTTGTTATTAAAATATACTGCGATATTTTGACGTCACCATGGCGACGTAAAAGGAGCACCTGTTAAATAAATTAAATGCCTTATTTTCCGCAATTTCTGTTGATAAAACTTATTTTCCACCATTTTTACTGACAATTAAACCTTCAATTCATAACATATTACTAATTACATGTTACCAAAGCATTCTTATTCACAAATATGTTAAGTATATGTCTAAATTGACGAAAACAATCAAACAAACACTGATATCGGAAAGTAAAAATATGGATAAATTGTACATTAATATTATTTTTATGTATTTGCTAATTCTGATTTGTCTTTTTAGTTAAAACTTAATAATTACAATGTTTATGATGTAAGTTACTCATTTATACTTGCTTGTTTTGTCTTATATATTCGTATATTAAACTCTTTATCTAATATGATATAAAGAAATTAGCTTATTTAAATACTAGAATAAATCTAGTGTAAAAGTTTTCACTTGCAAATTTTGAGTGTGACTGTTTTAGAATTTTTTCTATTTGCAAACATAGAATATACTAAATTCATCATCTTGTGGTTTCTACTAAATAAAAAAGAAAAAGCAATGAAAATATATAAAAATATTTACTCAGGTACAGTCCAATTAATTATAACATACATTGTAAGTAATAGCTGTATAAATATATTTCATAGTGTGTGCACATTCTAATAAACACATTTTAATTTAATTCAATTCAATTATTTATTGCCCTTTTTGATAAAGGAGAAAACATTATCTATACAGTTTAATATTTACAGTTTATGGGTATTACCAAAAAGAAGGAACTACCGGTGTTAACGACAACATTATTACACAAGTATTTCCACAACGATTAAAATATCATTATTATACTGTTGTAGAAAAGTTTATCATTTACCAGGAAAGTGAATGTTGAAACACCTTACTTAAGCAGAAGTTGAAGCATGTAATTTTAGGAATAAAATAAGCAATCACATAATAAATTCTGAACAAACATTGTATTGACCTGATGTTATAGGATAAAAACGACTAGTACATTTCAGGTATGTAAAACAAAGTCCCTAACTTAAGAATTTAACATAAAAAACTAGATTCTATTTAGATTTTTTATGGTACAATTAAAATGATTTTTACTTACATTACACGTTACATAAATTGATAAGAATAAAACATCTTTAACAATTGAATATGCTTCCTAATTATGTAATGTTAATATCAACATTCCAACTATATAAGATTATGCAGGGTCATTATAAATGTTATCAACATATACTGGTAAGGATATTTTTTTATAAAATGCCACTTTTAAAAATTAGCACAGATCCTTGATGTTGAGTACTGTTACGTTCGATATACACAGTGAATTCTCGATATAACGACATGTCTAGTGTCGGAGTAGGAATACGAATTTGTCAGTTATAATGAATGAGAATTCAGTTTCAGATAGTTTGTTTCTGACAAAAATGTCGGTATATAAATTTGTCAGAATATTGGCTGTCGTTGTAATGAGTAATTCACTGTATAATAAAAGTTTTACAAATTTATATGACTAAGTTATTCTCACTAGCGGATCCAGTAGTCCAAGAGCCCAGCCCGTTTTATTTCTAGATTCGCGCCCATCGATTAGACTTATCTCATATGATGCCAATACGTCTACTGATTACGAAAACCAATCTCTTATTAAAATCTACTTTGACAACTGCTTAGAATCCAAGATGGCCGCCAATATGCCCGTCGAAATGTGTGGATTTACCGGAATAACGATAAATGGGGAAGTATTACACAATTTTGCATAGTATTGACCAACTTTGTCATTATTTACACGGCAAAAAATGTGTTAACTAAACCAGAAAAACTCAGTTTTTGTACAATTTTACACATGTTTGTGAAAAAATGGCGTTTTTCATAGCAAAAATAGCCCCAAATCGACCATTTTTTTTATTCCGATCAAATTTATTACCTTTTTTAAAAGTTTAAATCTAATTAACTTCTTTAAATGTGTATCTTTGTGGAAAACTAGGTTACTTGTTATGACAAATCCCGATAAATTGTACGCGTTATCTGTCTTCCAATGAATAAAAAAGTGGGTGGGGTAAATTAACCATGAAAATTGAAACCATCATTTTTTGCAAAACATCTTTATTTGATAATGTAAATGTTTTTTAATAGGGGGGGTGGGGGTGGCGCTGGGTCGGATCTTTGATTTTTTAATGTCCAAACCGCTAAATTTTCTCATGCTTTGCTGGCGATTCATTATAAACATAATAATAACTTTATAAGACAAAGGGCCAAAAATGCTGAAAATGACTTATACTTCAACCGTCATTACATTCTGTGTTTTTCTCTATCCCCCCCCACCGCCCTCCCCCATTGACAAAGTTTAAGCCCCTCCCCCTAAGTCGAATCATGGATCCGCCACTGATTCTCATATGAAAAGAATGTTCAAAAACGATGTTAATTCACTCATTTGTTTAGATTTGTACCAGAGCACAGGTCAGCCCCATTTCAAAACTTACATTAATTAAAGCTCATTTGAATAAACAAGCCAATAAAATGAAAGACTTTGTGGGGCTGGGCTGTGCTGATATTTCATATTTTCGTTAAATTGCCAAACTTCACCAATGTTTCACTTTTTTTTAATTAAAAATAGCGGTCTAAAAATAAAATTATTAGCAGGGAAACATGCACTGATATCACTCAATTTAAATGTTTTAAAGAGTTAAATGGTAGAAGTAATAAACAAAAGTGGAAAAAAAACAAAATTAGGTTTAATTACTTTTTACCTAGTTAGTGAACCTAGCTCTTTGTTGTATCTGATCATTCTTTCATAAAAGAATTCTACCCCATGACAAACTCAGTAGATTAAACAAACTCTTCACACTAATCGCCTTTAATGCTATGTATTAGTTGCCTATATAAACTAATAATGCAATTGTACAATCGATATCTCCGACTAGCGCAATGCGTAAGGCGGGTGTCTAGTTTTGTAGCCTGATGTTACTAGCCGCTAGAAACTCCAAATAAAACACAGTGACAATATAGCCCACATCTCGCATCAAGCAGCTTTAAATGTTGAAAAGGGAAAGAAGTATTTAAATCATACCACAACGTTGAAATAATACACGTGATAATATTATCGTAAACGTTTTTTATTTCCAGGTGTGGTGCGTTTTTATTATCGTGCTTATTTTTGCATCAACACTGATGCAGGCGCTGGCATCACTGCCATCGTTTCAAGTGACCCATTCCAAGGCGGAGCAGACCACATTCAGGAAGTATACGGAGTGGTACAACACAACATTTGGCCGTACCAAACCCCACCCGTATCTTCAGTATGGCGACATGTGCTGCCACTGTATACTGACTCTAGAATTGATTGTGAGTTTCATCGTCTGTCCTAATAAAAAATCATTTCTGACCAGTTCACTACGAATCATCGTCCTGGCCGGCTATATTTCCTATTGGATTGATGTGTTTCTAGAGTTTAATCTGGAGAAAATGTCCACAGAGAAAGAACTGCGTGTCTACATAGCTTTCAGATACTTGAACATCTTAATGCTCGGAAGACTGTTCTACATGACTCGTCAAATTACAGCGTTCAAGATCATCTGGCTGACATTTCGTACTTCTAAACAAGAACTGAAAGTCCTTTGCTTTATGCTGTCTATTCTCGTTTGCTTTTTTGGGTTTGCGATGTTTACATCAGAGTTGTTTATCGAGTCGAATATTGACAACGCGTTCTCTGCCATGTACTGGGCGATGATCACCTTGACGACGGTCGGTTTTGGCCACTACATTCCACACACGCCTCTAGGCCACGTGATCGCAGCCACGTGCGCGCTGTGCGGTGTGTTGGTGCTTGCTCTCCCAATAGGTATCATCGCGTCCACATTTAACACTCTTTACAAGTACCGGAAATACGCTGCCAAACATCTCAAATCTGCTATGTAAAGGTTGTTGTTAATTATTTATAAGTCTTATATTAAATTTTCTTTTGCCAAAGGCGATTTCGTCAGCTGCCAGTCATTAACCACTACGCAAATGCACAACTGGGTAAAACTCTTTTAAGGTGTGTGATAGAATGATGTAAACATATTAGTAATTAGTTCTTCTTATAGATTTGATTCAATTGATTTGGGTTGGTTTGCGCTACAATCTTGTCCTGTTTAATGGTGCGATTGCAATGAACATTTCTAATTTACACTGAAATTGCAAAATAGTGATTTATTTGAAGTTCTTCAAATTGTGTGTTTTATAAAATGTTTTAAACGATTTCCTTCACGAAATGACCATTCTGTGACATAATTGTACTTTAACACGTATTCATTGTGCTTTATTAAAGTGCATGCCAATAATCACCGTAAATTATACAAAGTGAGGGGCGTAATATTGATGTGCGAATATTGGATTATCTTAGCAATAGATATTAAAAGCAATAAAAGCAAAACACGACTCTGGCTAAAACTCGCGGTATGTGGACTATGTTACCGGATATTACAACAATTAAATACTAATCAGAAACCCTATTAAAGAGCAGTTTTTCCTGCATTACGCAAGAGTTCCTTTCCGGTTTGGTCGTTAACATCATTAGACGTGCATTAACCCTGATATATTGGCCATGTAACATGTTTGTGCGGAAATCAGGCAAAATAAATAGAAATACAGCATTACGTTAACAGTTATAAAACTGAAAGACGTTGATTTTGGTTGTGAACAGTGACCGTTTTAGTTGTTCATTTAATTGCCGCATGCAGTTAGATACAAATACAATGTTTTCTATATTAAATATGAAACTGAAAACCAGATAAGAAATATTTTACTTCCTCGGAAGCACATGTCTGCATCAGCAACAGTGGTTTTGCCGCTCTTAGATTAGAAACGGTAAGATATGAAAATATTCATGAAAGTCACCGGTTATGCCTTTTTTGTAAACTTAATGTTGAAAAAAAAACAATCATGTACTATTTTACAGCCCTTCTTATCAAAGTCTCATACATGACCAAAGTTGTCTGCACTGTACTAAACTTTATACAGAAATTGTATTCATGACTATTAACCTTGGGCTTGACCTTAGAAACACTGTTATAAAGATTGAGTGTACCAGCTCATTGATGTTTATTATAAATAACGTAAACTGCTTCTTGTTCAATCCAAATTATGTATGTGTTTATTTTCACTATCTGTACATAACATGCCTATACTCAATACACTGATTTGATATTAAATTCTAATCAATTCCTTTTTACCCCAATGTAATGAGTATAATGTCTTTTTTTTACACTAAAGCTTTGTAATTTGGCATTTTATTGTCAGATATGTAAATATTTCGTTTAACGGAGGGACATATATAATATATAAATGAAGAGAGGCATTAAGCTCATTATCTTTTATAATATAGTACAATATCCTATTTATATAAAGTAATATAAAGATTGATAAGATACACTCAAGTGTAAATAATCTATTTTATGGACTTTATATAGTAGTAATATTATGATTTTATACAGATGTAGTAAACATAATCATACAGTCTCTTGTAACTCCTATGACTTATAGCTCTGTACATATATCTAATTAGATTTTATATGCTATTGAAATGCCATGCCATGTGTACATTGATGAGACTAAATAAACAAAATATAAAAATAATATACACGTTATTATGTCCTGCATTCTGTTATTTTATATCAATAAACTTTAAACGGAATGATTTGTTGCTTTTTGATCCCTTTGATTCACAAATTCCAAATGTTATGGTCATGTTAATTAGATTGTAAATGATATTACAGGTTAATAAACGACACAAATCAGTACTATAAACAGCATGCGCACTCTCTACCGGATATTACTACAATTTAATACTAGACAGGTATCCCAATAAAGAGCAAATTTCGTTTCATCACGCAAGAATACCCTACTCTGTTTGACCATTAACTTCATTCGACTTGCATTAACTGAAATAAGTTGGCCATGTTACATGTTTGATTGGTATAAAGGGAGTATACAAATAGCATCTATATTACGTGACGTCGCGCACGGTTATGCTATATATCCAAATGTAACGCTTTTCATATCATCTTTTTTTCTTGAAATAACTGCTACGAATACGTTATTGACTGTAGCTGACAAAGTTATAATCTACCCATAAATATTATTTTCTATTTTGATAAAGCAAATCGAGCATATTCCCCCCCAAAAAAACACCCGTAGAAAAGCGAACAAGAACATACACAAACATATCTTTTGTCATGAGTGGGAATAAGTTTCACACCAGTTAACGCGTGTTTAACTCTGAGAAACGTGCCGAATTAAGCTCGTTATGGTATTTCAGAGAAGCATTAAAATAGCTTTAGAGAAAATTATCACTACATGTAGTTGTAAACATTCAGAACAAAAGCACCAATTTAAACAGCTTTATGAAAAATCTAGTTGTAGTTGGATTATTTCAGTAGATTACAATATGGTGAATAAAACATGCACATGAACGTTTGTGTTTGTACTGAAAGCCTCCAGAGCTCAGTTTGGGACATAAAAATGGAATGAAACTAAAGTGTTAAAAGCTTTAAATACCAACATGATCAAGCATGAAGGTTGGGTAACATTTGCTAGTTTTCAGAAAAATGTATACAAACCAGAACATTTTCCAATACACCATTCAATTTGAGGGGAAATCATTTTCTTGTTCATGGGACTGAACATAGTTTTTCCTCCAGTTTTCATGCATTTTTCATCTTTTTAAGTACTATGTTGATATAATAGTTTTAAGAGTCAGGGATTTAACATGACATTTCATGAGACTCATTTCTAAATTATATTGTTAGATAATTACTTTTCGACCAAATTCTGTGCTCTAGTCCCTTTACATGCAATAGCTTTCTTTGTTTCATATAGTAATTTGAAATAAGCATTTATTTAAAAACAGTAATAAGGAAATAATGTTATCCACACTTATCTGAGTTTGGGCATGGTAATCAGTTTGTCTAAAACGCCAGGCAAATAAACCAACATCAAACACCCATTACTGCATAATTTATTCCTGTTGGTTTGTTCTGTCTGGTGTTAGAAAAACCGTTGTGTAACGATTTTTGTTGTTGTTTTAAACTTGGTTGCCCCTCTACAGTGCATTTCGCTATATATGCAGAGCAGTTAACCAGGTTTCTTCCACTATGTACGATATCTTCCTACTCAGTTACTGGCAAAGAATGTGCGATTGGTCTCTATAGGCGTACTTTCTTAAAATCACCGAAAGGTTATTACACTGCCGTAATATGACATTCTCAATGTTAAAAATATAAGATCACATTAGCAAATTAACAAAAACGTACAAAGCGAGGAAGCTTATATTGCCTTTTATAATTTAAGAATAACGAACGGCATATAACAGTGCAAAACTAAGCTTAATCTCACATGCAAGCCTTGCTATTGCACATTACAGAAATTAAAGACTAGACAGACATCCTTATTAGGATCCATTTCGATGCAACACCTCGTTAGCAACTCGGGGACATACAGGAGTACTTTGTCTGGTCGTTAACTCCACGAATCTGACATTTACGTTGATGGACTAGTCGTGTTTCATGGAAATAACGGTACTCAATCATCCAGCATGGGCCAACAGCAGTGATGTGGCGTTATTGCTTTAAAACACATTATGGATAAAATAAACAGCGAACATAATTATTATACGCAATTATCTGTTTTAGATAATAAAACAAAAATGGGGATATATTTAAAATGTTATGTTTTTTCGACATCGGTTCTGTGCAGTGCTAAAATTGTTTATAATTGTAAGACTATGTTATGCAAATAAGAAATCGCATCAAAACGTATAAACAGTCAAACATTTTAAATCTACTTTAATAACACCAATTGAAATATCTGGATTTTAAAACACTTGGCACTATATCACCAACACAAACAATTGTAAGACCAACATCCAATTTTAAAAACAAACGAACGAACAAAGAAATTCACAGATCTGGGTTCATTTACTTGCGTGCGTGCATACGTGCTTGTGTAAGTGCGGGCATGTGTGTATGTGTGTCACTTCAAAGGTTTTTTACTTTTAGCACAGGGAGGCTCTGTATATACCTTGTTAAGTAATGACGACGAACAGGCAAGCAACTACGTTGTCTTGTCGACCAATACGAAATAAGATGCAGTCAATCTATTCTCAACATTTCTATTAACATCTTTTGTCAACAATTGCTCTGCTTGTTACTTCATACATTAGCCGCAATTGAACTATTGATGTGAACGAGATTTAATTTGTTTGATTTCCACAGAATTAGGCTTTACTCCTCAGGAATATTCAGAGTATAAAGGATAGTCTTAAAACGGTATCCAACTTAGTGCCCTTAAACTTGAAATACCAACATTGTTTACAACAATCCTTCTTTGAACATCTTTTCAATTCAATTAATATTATGTTTATCATAAAATTTCATTGGTTTAAAAAAGGAGACATCCTTTGAGGTCAGTGAACAAGCAATATGTTACAATTTTCCAAACGCTTAATCACATAAAAAGCAAGCTCATTTTCCTTTTTTAATTTTACCATGTTTATACACATTTTTAAATGTAGTTAAAGCCAATGTATCTGCTTTTCTACGCAGGCACAACGGCTAAATTTAGTTTTTTTTGCCAGTCAACAATCACATTTGCTAGTGAACATGAAATTACCGTTTTAATAAAAATGGAAAATAAAACAAGTTATCAATAGTAGAATAATGCCGTCAAATGTTATTATATGGAAACTAGGAATAAATGGACCTCACGCGCGGTTATGGTAATAACAAAATTAAATTTAATCTTCGTTATGAATGGTTTTGTGATATAAATGTTGGTTTGTGTAATTGATGTAGGATAAGATGGCAATATTTAATATATTTAACAACAACTTTTATTATGCAAAATAAATGAAAGTTATTTTGCAAATTAAACGCACACCTATTCACAATTTTGCCAAAAGCACTTAATAAAATAATTAAAAAAAACACAGACTAAATTTCGAACGCACTTTAAACGTTTTGGTGATCGTCTGGAATCATATGGCTTGTTCAGCGCACACATGTTTTTAACTTTCTTTACTTATAAAGCGGCAATAGGCAGCTTCAATGAAAAATGCAAAATGTAGCCTAATAATGTAGGTATTAAACTTAACTAAAATGGCCGCCGAAGTACCGAACGATATTCCGCAGAATATTAAGTCTGAGGTAAGCGACGCCCCTTGTATTCCTCAACTGTAAAATTCATTTACAAACTTTCATACACTTTATGACGTACACCATCAATATGAAGAATCTAAATTCAATGGGTTATAACGACTTGCATTGTCGTCCAAGTAATTTTTGCTACAGGGCAAATATGTTTGCTTGCTGATAATCTATTCTTTGTTACAGGCTGCTTTCTTTTTCGGTAGCGAGAAATTGGGAACATTCAATTACCCTCCGGCGTCACTTTCCACGAGATCAACTGACGTGGAAATATGTTTGATTTGATTATCACGATCAATGATTCTTGACATCAAAATGACGTAGCAAATGCTTGCATAAATACAAAGTTAACATTGTGCACATGTACATTTGTCCGTTTCACGAATTTGTGGCCAATATAGTTTACTATTTCTTCAAACGTACAGGGCAAAATGTAACGAAACGTACTTTGTTTGAAATAATTTTTAACATCGCTATCGATAAAGTTATTCCTATAGAAAACATTTTATTATGAATGATGCTGTCGGCAGAAATGACCTTTTTCCATGTTAATGTTTCACGCAAAAAAAGGAATGGTGAAATCGCAGTTCGTATATTTGACGATACAAACAAATAATGTAGAAAATATGTATTCCTTCCTTTAAAATATTATATGAAACTCCTCGTGTGCGTTATCGTCTGTCCTAAAAAATAATTTCTGACCAGTTCACTACGAATCATCGTTCTGGCCGGCTATGTTTCCTATTGGATTAGGTTTAATCTGGAGAAAATGATCACAGAGCAAGAACTGTGTCTACATAGCTTTAAGATACATGTACATCTAATAATCGGAAGGCTATTCTACAGAAGTCGTCAAGTTACAGTGTGGAATGTAACCTGGCTGACATATCGAACGTCTAAACAAGAACTGAAAGTCCTTTGCTTGATGCTGTCTATTCTCGTTTGCTTTTTCGGGTTTGCGATGTTTACATCAGAGTTGTTTATCGAGTTGAATATTGACAACGCGTTCGTGCCATGTACTGGGCGATGATCACCTTGGCGACGGTCGGGTTTAGCCACTACATTCCACACACACCTCAAGGTCACGTGATCGCAGCTACGTGCGCGCTCTGCGGTGTGCTGGTGCTTGGTCTTCCAATAGGCATTATTGCGTCCACATGTAACACTCTTGACAAGTACCGAAAATACGCTGCCAAACATCTCATATCTGCTATTTAAAGGATGCTGTTCACTATTTATTTGTCTAATACTTAATCTTCTTTTGCCAAGGCGTATTTCGTCAGATGCCAAGCATTTACCGCTAAGCTAATATACACATGAGTAAAACGTCTTTCTAGGTAGAAGAATGTGATGAGAAAATATATGTCAGCGTTGCTCAACGACCCGATTCAATTAGTTTGGGTTTGTGCTTGAATCTTGCCCTGGCACCGATTTCTCGAAAAAGATTATCCCGTTATTGGCGGGTTATAAACGACTTAAGTAGCTTATAAGCGGGATGATCTTTTTCGAAAAATCGGGCCTGATTATGGACATTTATTGAACTTTCCTAATTTATATTGAAATTGCAAATAATGTGATTTGTTTAAAGTTCTTCGAAATAGATTTTAGTCCTTAAGTAGTGTTTTTTATGTTTTAAACTACAGTCTAACCTGTCTATAGTGGTCACCCAAGGAACTGAGCCAAACTGACCACTATAGACAGGTGACCACTATATCCAGGTTTAGTAAATTTTCTATTTGTGTGACCAATATGTTTGATAATCGACCTTTTTCATTTCATAGTCTTAATGACAGACAGAGCAAAACCCGTCTACATGCTGTTAATGACACAACCACTG
>Ga0224511_10001343_pt1 | contig 14615 bp, 11 predicted proteins | sample SF_May12_sed_USG_2_FD_169988 | JGI IMG/M metagenome (GOLD analysis project Ga0224511, IMG submission 169988) | Sediment microbial communities from San Francisco Bay, California, United States - SF_May12_sed_USGS_8_1 | ecosystem: Environmental > Aquatic > Marine > Sediment | place: USA...
TTTCTACTGAGGTCACAGACAAGGTAGCTGATAATCAAGTGTTACACTTAATGAGAAAGTTTTGCCTCTACAGTGAACGACCTTGGAGGCAGCTTCAAGGGTGAAGGCCAGAGCACCCGGGCTGCAGATGCCGTTGTGGAGGAAATCAGGGCTAAGGGAGGGAAGGCAGTCGCTAACTATGGTCAGATTAATAGTTTGATATCAATGGATTTGACCTAAATGCATTGAAAGAAGTACAGATATTTTTTTTAATTTAATGTTAAATTTAAGATGATGCCATCAGCATGAAACTGATAATAAAATCTATTAATATTTTAAATATTGTTGGGCAGATGAAACAAAGCCTTGTCTTTTTTCTCTATTGTGTGCATTTTATTATGTTTATTTTATTTTCAGATTCTGTTGAGTTTGGAGAAAAATTGGTAGAAACTGCACTTAAAAACTTCGGCCGAATAGGTAGGAGTTGATCAGTTGTATTTCCACTGTAATTCAAATTTTGCACATACATAATTATGTACCATCAACAAAACTGGTCATGGCTTTTTCTATTTATTGACATACATTAAACACTGTTGCAGATATTGTGATCAACAATGCAGGAATTCTCAGGGACAAATCATTTGCGAGAATCAGCGACATGGACTGGGGTGAGTCAGTCATTCACCAAACACAATCCAAACTTGCCTCGTATAAACCTTCTGTCGGTTTATTGATGGTTAAGTTTTCTAAGGGCTGGCACACATGGTATGCTTTAGCGTATGTACTTTGATTGGCAAGTGACAATGCCTTTACATCACTCGGTGCACACACATTATGTTTTAGCACATATGCTTTGAATGGCAGGTAACAATACCGTTACATCACTTAGTGCAGACATTATAAATTCTTGCATATTTGCTTTCACAATTTAACTCTAAATAAATATCTTGCTTTTGAGTAGATTTTACATTGTGGTTTTTATTTTGTAATATGATCTGTATATACTTATTCTGGCACCTATCTCGTATACTAATATATAATCATGGTATTTGCAGCCATTATAAAAAGTGTAGCAGCTCAAATTTTTTGTCAGTGGATTTTATATTTTGATTGTTGTGGATGATTTTTATGGCTCTTTTCTGGCGATAAAATAAAAAAATTAATTAAAAAAAGATTAATTAATTTATTCCCCATATCGTCACCCACCAGCCATTTGACTGACTACAGCGTGTTGTGTGTGTGTTGTGCAGACCTGATCCAGAAGGTTCACCTGCGGGGCTCGTTCTCCGTGTCCCGGGCAGCATGGCCCCACATGAAGAAGAACAACTACGGCAGGTAGCACACTCGCACTGTGGCTGAAAAGTGTAGAAAAGTGTTGAAACTTTTATATACTTTTCAAACATTAAACCTTTCATTATTGATACATAAAAGGTACATGCATGTACAGTGTATAGTGCATAATGTATTCATGTGTTTGATTCTCCACAGGATCATCATGACAACCAGTGTTGCTGGGATTTTCGGCAACTTTGGACAAGCCAACTACAGTGCAGGTCTGCTTTATTGCTTTACATATTTAAGTTAGGATCAACCTTCACCTTAGTCTCTCTCATGGTGATCTGCTTCAATGCATAGACAGAAAATATAAGACTTAAGTGCTTGTGTTAGATAATTTCTTGGTATTTACTGGCTGTCTCTTCTCCCCGTCAGCCAAGCTGGGCCTGGTGGGTTTGAGCAACACACTGGCCATCGAGGGGAAGAAGTACAACATCACGTGTAACGCCATCGCTCCCACAGCCGGCTCCAGGCTCACAGAGACGGTCATGCCCCCAGGTGAGTGGCAGCTCCAGGGAACCTCTCATTTAGGCACTATGCATGTATGAATAACACCATGGTTTGTTATACCATAGCTCCCACTGCTGCCTGTAGTAATGTGACTTGCTGTTACATTGTCAAAAAAGAGCAAACAAGATCATTGCTTTGGTCATGCCAGTTTTGTTTGCTTCTTTTGAGATTTTTTTCAATCTGAAATTGTTCAGTTGACAAGCTTCAAGCATAAAAACTGTGTGTCTTTTTCATGCCAGCACTATGTCTTCCATGTAATGATGCTGAAAGTATATTGTTTACAAAGAATTTTGACCAATATGTTACTTTCTTCCTTGTTTTCTATCAGAGCTGGTAGCTGCCTTGAAGCCAGAGTATGTTGCCCCGCTGGTGACATACCTGTGTCATGAGAACACGCAGGAATCCGGTAGCCTCTTTGAAGTCGGCGGGGGATGGATCTCGAAATGTGAGCATAAGCACATTATTGGTACATCAACACAGTGATTTTCATGCTTTATGCAAACACATATTTTATTTTTATCGTGGGTATTTTTAAACTATGGTATGTTTGTGTAACTCATTTTATTCATGTTTGTGAAATGTTGTTTGCTTCAGTACGCTGGCAGAGAACTGTTGGCGCCATCTGCAGGTCTGCCACTGAGGCCATGACACCAGAATCAGGTACGCACAAATATGTGCCCTTGTCATTAGGGAAAATACTTTGGTTCTTTCCACTTTTGATTTCATTGTAGAGAATGTCTTAGAAAGATATCTTTAAAAAAATATATAATTGGACATGCAATATAACAGAGATAGATTGTTGAGTTCACATTTCTAAATCAAACTGTTTACCCATCAACAGTACGAGACCAGTGGGAGACGATTACTGACTTCTCCGATGCCACCTTCCCAGAATCGTCAGCAGACACGACTCGCTACCTGATCAGTGTCCTCGGGGAGCTTGATGGGTTTGGAGGCGAGGACCCAAAACCAGCGCCCTCATCCGGGGGAGGCCAGGGAGGCATTGATGTGGTATGATACTCATGTCTAAGTCAGGAGTGCTTTCATAAACTTAACTTGCCTGGCTGATTATGAGCACTTGCCTGAAAGGGAAATCAATTTATAAAAACAAATAATAACTTACAGATAGTGTAAGCCAAATACTTTGTTGAAAGTTTAAATTTTTATTTGTTTTTGAATATTTTAAGGAACTTGCAAAAACTGCCAAGATGAAACAAACTGTTTACACCTATTCACCAAAGGAAGCCATCTTGTATGCATTGTCTAGTAAGTTTTATTTTCTATTCTATAATCGGTTTTGAAACCATTTACTGAATTTTGACCAAACTTTGCAGTAATAATAGTCAGATGGTTCCCAAGTGATCCAATGAAGTAGAAGTAGGTCAGACAAAACTTATTCTGTTAAAACCCTCTACCAAAAATGTTTAAATAGTTTCAGTCAGTTACATAAGCTGTTTGTTGAGCCAGAAAATGGGTTTCAAAAAGGCATTTAAAAAAAATCTGGTCTAAAATCACAAGGGCCAGATAATTTATAATTGGTATATAACATCACCAAACTTAATTTAAATTTTATGCTTGGTTAAATAACTAGACTATAAGGTTAAAAATGTTTTTGAAAATGCCAACTTCAAAGTCTTCTTTTAAACTAAGATGCCCAGATTTTTTACCCTGTATCCAAAATGGCACATCCCTATCTTCAAATATTTCATTCTTAATTGCTGGGCCAAGTTTGTTGAATCTTTAGAAAAATTATCCTTGGATGACCCTCTACTAAATTGCTTAAATGAACAATTAGGTCAAGGGATCTCTTAGGCCCTTCTTGTTTAACTTATTATTTACCTGTTTATATTTTACTTTTGGGCACTCTAAATGCCAAACTTGACTTACATTTATGTATTGCATGCTTCTAATTCCACACATTTTCAAATGAATATTATAAACTCTTCCTGATTTACTATTTTATTAGGGCATCAAAAGTTAAGTCACATCATAGACACATCATGGTTACATTTGATCTTATCTAACTCCCTGAATCGGTGAATTTCAAACCATACTGTATTGTCTGCCTGTAGTTGGTTACACAACACGAGATGAGGACTACCTCAAGTTCCTGTTTGAGGGCAGTGAGGATTTCAGTGTGGTTCCCAGCTTCGCCATCCTGCCTTCCCAGCAGGCCACCACTGGCCTCTTTGGTGGTGGCATTCCAGGCCTTAATGTTGACATCACCAAGGTCAGTTGTGTTGATCACATGTGTATATATGTAGCGTGAAATATCACATTCATAACTTCCTGAGTTTTCTCTAAAACCTTCTAATGCCAAGTTGCATTTTGGAGAGGAAAGCTCATTTTCTTTGAGCAAAACAAATTCTAAACAATAATACTTGTTAAAACCAACCACCTATGTGATAACTGTGTTGTATTGTGAAGATTCTGCATGGAGAGCAGTACATGGAGCTGTACAAGCCGTTTGCTGCCAGTGGGAAGCTCACATCCAAGGCCCGCATTGCTGACGTCCTTGACAAGGGCGTCGGAGCTCTCATCATCATCAATGGTATGTTCTGGTAGTTAAGGTAACACTGAAACATGTCCCAACTAAATCATCATCTGCTTTATATGTTACAAAAATGACCTATTCACTTTTTGTTAAGGTAAGATCTTTGTAATGGATGCACAGATTTACAGCTAGGTAGAAGTTTCAAAAACTTATTTTTTTTTTAAACATATGCCATTTACAGACAATCCACCACACCGCTTTTCACAGTTTTTTCTTTTTTGACTTGATAAACAAGATTGAAATTTTTCATTCTATTCATATTAAAGGGAGATAATAAGGTGTAAAATTATTTCCCTTTAATTTAATTTAAGCAAATAAATAAATAAAAACATGCATTTAAAAAAAAATTCTGTGGTTGAAAAGTAAAAGCATAATATATATCACATTTTAATGAAAAAATCTTGTTTATATTTTGATAAAAAATACAAAACGTGTATCCTTCATAGTCTATTACAATGGTCCTACCTTAAAAAAACCTAAGAGGATTTTTTATGCCTTAAAATTCCTACTGATTGGCATATTTTATTGTGCATTTATATTGAGAATTGATTAAAAAACTAAATTGATGCAAGTTGTGTATAGCATAAAGGAAACCTGACCTGATTTTATTCCCATGACAACTGTGGCCATTGTTTCCAGTTGACACATTTGATGAGAAAAAGGAGAAGGTAGCTTTCAACCAGTCGGCCATTATGGTAATCGGGGCAGGCGGGTTCCAGGGAGCGAAATCCTCACCAGAGTTACGCCCCATGGTGAAAGCACCATCACGTGCACCCGACGCTTCCATGGCCGAGAAGACCAGTGAAGATCAGGTACATTGTCAAGATAAGCCATTCATTCCCAATGGAAGGTGTTGTTAGGGTGATAATATGAAATGTTACAATCTGTTCCTATTTACCCAAAAAAAGTCTTTAAAAATTACTTTATTTTCATTCTTGAGATACATTTGTATAAAATAAAGGTTTTTTAAACTTGATTATCTAATGTGCCAAAACCTGTAATCCTTGTGCAGTAATGACTATGAGTTGTGTGGCTTGTGTTTGCAGGCTGCCCTGTACCGGCTGACAGGCGACAGAAACCCTCTACACATTGATCCCAGCTTCGCTGCTATGGGAGGTCAGTGACCAATACAATACATCTGCACTAAATTTGACTAAAACTTAAGTTGCATAAATTGCGAAATTCTTAAATTGTTAAATGATTTAATGTTTTTAGATTTTTTTTAATTTTAAGTACATTTTGTTATCATTAATCATCTGAAGTAGTAGTTTAACGATGTCTGTAGTAAATAATCCCAGTTTTAAGGTTTGTCAACTACAAGATCTACAATTTCAGTTTCATGTAAAAATGATTGATGAGACATTTATTTTTTGTCTTTGTAAAATAGCATTTGGGCTGAACTGTCTATTGCAGGCTTCAAGAAGCCCATCTTGCATGGGATGTGCAGTTTTGGGTTTGCCACCAGACATGTGCTCAAGAAATATGCAGACAATGATGTGTCCAGAATCAAGGCCATTAAGGTAGAATATTTTATGCTTCACTGTTCAAAGAATGTTTAGAGTAATGGGTTGGTTAGCATCCCCATATGCCACAGTGGTGGCACTCCTTGTTTTGTTAGAAGTTTTAGGAAATCTGACACTTTCACAAAAAGTGCATACACTGGTTAAGCATCAACGTTAGAGGACATTAGCAAGTTTGATAACTTGACTTACATTTTAATTATAAATTATATCTTTTTAACATTTTTTTTCTTTGGTACTTTAAACACTTACAATGCACGTAATAGATATTTAGGCATCAGGATCAGTATTGCTCGTGTTCTAATCTGATACTCTTTTCTACTGTTATTATTGCTACAAACTACATTTGTATGTAAGAAGTGTAAGACCAATCATGTAAAGTAATTTGATTGTCACCATGTCAACCTCTGTAGATTTGTTGATGATGTTATTCTCTGATAGCATATCAGCCATAGTTATCATTATGTACTGCCTCATTTGACCAGGTGCGCTTCTCAAAGCCTGTGTTGCCAGGGGAGACCCTCCAGACAGACATGTGGAAAGAGGGTAACCGCATTCACTTTCAGTGCAAGGTGAGGGCGCTTTGATGGGGGATATTTTTCTTAATATTAGGGTTATGACTAGTTAACTAAAGGAATTAAGAAAGCTTCTTTGAGGGTATTGTAAGAACTTGCAATTGGCATTATATTTTATGCATTCAATTTGTATAAGATTTTTTTCCACTCACAATAAGAAGTCATTGGCATGAATATGAGACAAATGGCACTAAATATGCTGATAGGTTAACCCTTTTCTTAGCTATTGAAAAAATATGTGAGATGATTATGAGTGAGACCATATTGCAGGTGGCAGAAACCAACACTGTGTGCCTGAGTGGGGCGTACGTGGACCTCTACCCTGCTGCTGGTGCCACACAGGCAGCACAGGTCAGTCATGGGCCTTCTTGTGGGCTACCTGCAGACAGTAGTAGTATCCTGGCATGTTGGCATCAACATTTTGCTTTTCTTATATGGTTATTTAAAATTAAGTGCCATAAAAAATTTGTCTGCAGGCGTTTTGCTCCAATTACTACACAGCTTCACTTGCAGTTATCTTCTTACTGACTATAGATTATGCAAAATGATCACTTTCATCCTAAATTGTTAATTAAATTACATTTTAAGAATAAAGAGAGCTTATTTTAAGCTTATTTGATTGCATTCTGTCAGCTACACTTGATGTATCTGTATGTTTTATTTATTCTCTCAATCAGTTGTTATAACTACCCCACTATCCCACACCATGTGAACAGGGTATTATCTCATGTTTATTGATTATTTAAAAGTATAAATTTTATTTTCTTATCATTGTTGTTTTGTTTATAAAAGATAGCTCAATTGTATTTAAGGTAAGACCTTTGTAATGGATGTACAGATTTGCAGCTAGGTAGAAGTTTCAAAAACTTTATTTTATTGAAACAATAATGTCATTTACAGACGATCCACTGGACCGCTTTTCACAGTTTTTTCCTTTTTGATTTTATAAACAAGATTGAAATTTTTCATTCTATTCATATTAAAGGGAGATAATAAGGTGTCAAATTACTTCCCTTTAATTTAATTTAAGCAAAAAAAGGTACCGTAAATTACCACCCATACGTCGACCCATCTCATAAGATGATATTTTGCTTGCCTCCACCCATACGACGAGTCCAGTTTTTGTGTGTGACGAGTTTATGACTGGAGCACCGTTGAAAAGTAAAAGCATAATATATATCACATTTTAATGAAAAAATCTTGTTTATATTTTGATAAAAAAATACAATTGTGTATCCGTTATAGTCCATTACAAAGGACTTACCCTTAATAAAATAGGAAACTAAATGAGGTACTTTTTCATATTTTTGTTTTGCTATTTTAGGGAAAACAATATACATGTAGAGTCATGTATTTCATTTAAGCCTGCTTTAAACCAAGAATTTATCAATAAAATATGACAATAATTATTTAACTCAGTACACTAGGCCCTATCAATGACACTGTATTTATGTCCTGCCGTCTAATAGATAAAGACAGAACATTTATTTTGTATATATCCACAACAGTATGTTATCATAACAGTGTACGCTAAAGTGAATGAAGTTAAACCAGATAACTGGCTAGCGGTGTGTGGAGTATTTGTCCAATAAACCAGCATGGCCTTTGCTCAAGTAGCTGAAAGCTTAGAACGTTCCACATTGTAACCTCAATACACATTTATACATGTTGAAGCGTGGATAAGCTGTTATCAAATATCATTACACTTTCTGTTAATTGTTTGGAAGATTACTGTTAACTTTCAGGTAATGCTATTTTGTTGTATAAAATTACTGTTACCGGTATATTTATTTATACTGTACATTTATTATTGTATATGTTGAAATTCCTGGTTAAAATACATACTTTTGATGTAACCATTATATTAAAGGTGAGCTAAATTATGTTCAGTTAAGGGCATATGCGGAATCTAGTTTAATCCAGAAACTGGGGTATTGTAACATTGTAGTAGTTGTTTTTAAGAAGAAAGTATTCTTAAAATATTTGGCTTTAAATTGAGCAATTTGAGGCAGCATGATATCATTATCTTAGACTTTTAGTGGTGGCATTGGATGTTTTCTTTAGTGTATAGAGGTCTAAAATGTCGAATAAGACATAAAGTTGAAATAGATTTTATAAGGTTATTAGCTTTGACTATCATCATAATAACTGTTCGATTGGTTCTATATTAGGTTATTATTATTTAATTGCAGTTATATTTGTCCCTAAATAAAACTATTAGCATGAATGTATTGTAAGATTAATACACTATTTGTAGCCAGAACTGGTGGAGTGCCTAACTTCTGACACTTTTAAAGGTTTTCACTAATTTTGTCAAATTAAATGTTCAACACATTGCTTAGAAATTGAATGTAAGTCATTTTTTAGTGCGTTTTGGCCATATTTCTATTAAAATTATGCTTGAAATTAATCGCGAGCGAAGAAAAATATGAGAAAAGTTAACGTTTTGATCCTGACTATGGATTTGTTAACTGTGATTACACCAATTAAACACAAAATAACATTTTCAGTAATGTAAATTATTCTTCATTGAATGCGAATGTAAAAACAGATTGGTAAAGGTGGAGAAATTGCTCCAGTAAATATCATTTTATCCCCTGATCTTGCCAAATGATGTCCGTATTTCATCCACATCTGGATAAAATGGCCCATTGATGGCTCAACGTTTGCATAGACTCCTTTCAGACTAGCAGCAACAGAATGCGCTTTGAGAGAGAGATGCAGATATGACTGGACTGTAATGATGTTTATTCGGGTTATGTTGATGTTTCAGTCCAGCAGCAGCAGTATGGGCCTGAAGACTGATGCCGTGTTCAAGGCGATGATCGAGCAGCTGGGCCAGCGAAAGGGCGTGGCCAAGAAGATCAACGCCGTCTTTGCCTGGGAGATCATGAAAGACGGCAAAAAGGCAGCAGAGTGGAGTAAGCTTGCTGATAAGTTTGATGACTGTACTGTTAATAAAAAATTTATTAGCTCACCTGGTCAGGGTGAGCCAATGTAACCAGCCTTTGTCTATTGTCTGTTGTGCATCGACAGTCAACATTTTTACTCCAATGTCTTCTTGTCTTGTGTTCAAATTCAATGGATTTTTAATGGAATGATCCTTCGGTGATTCTCTACCAATTGTTTTGTTACAGATCTGGTTGATGACATAAATTAATCATGGGACCAAATAAAGAGTTTCAAAAATGTGATTTTCAAAAATATATTTGTCTGAAACCATGAGACCCAGAGCTTTCATACTTCGTATAAAACAGCATCTAGAGGTCCCCTACTAAAGTTGTTTAAATATTGTTAAATAATATTGGATACTCTTTGAGACTTTTCCTCCTTCATTGCTTGACCAAATCTAAATAACTTTACAAATCCTAGGTTAAAAGATCTCAAATAAACAACCTAGAAGTCTACACACTTTTAGAAATAGCATTGTGCAAAGAAGCTATTTGATGCCTGGTTTACAATTTTACACCTTTTTCAGTGTACATGTATTAGGTAACCCTCAGATCAAGATGGATTGTTCACCTTAAGTTCTATTGTTCTTGGGTTCACAAGTTCTACTTCTTAACTCCGCAAGCAACTGACTGCTCTCTCACACAGTTTTTAAGGTGTGAGAAACTAGGGAACCAGACTGAGAAAGTTTGCTGTTCCTGAAAGGGCTCAAACCCCTCACCCAAAAGTTCTAAGTCTGTTGCTCTACCGACTGAGCTAACTGTGACGGCTACATAAAATTTTGGTTTTGTTGTTTAAGAACAGTTTGTAATGAAAAAACTTAAATGAATATATTGTACATTAACTTACAAGATCAACAATTTAGCTTTTGCTGATACATAAAGTATGAATGTTTTCTTAGAATACACATTTGCTTACCAGCTGCCGACATGAAGACGGGGGAGGGTGCGATATACGAGGGCGCACCTAAGAACGTGAAGGCAGACTGCACCATTGTGATCTCTGATGATGACATGGTCGACCTCGTCTCTGGCAAACTTAACGGGCAACAGGTGGGGAAATATATGTCGGACATAGTTATAACCATGTGATAAGCTTCACTATTGGAAGAATAAAGAGAGATATAGTGCTTGCCCTGGTATTGGTGTCAGCATAACACTTGGTTAGGAATTTGCATGCAGGTTGTTTAAAGTTATTACATATAATTGCAAATATTATTGCCAAACAACTGCTCAGCGTTATCAAATACTAAGCCCATTACTCAGACAGTCATGTAGTTTGACCAAGTAATGTCTATTTGTCGACTTGAATGTCTTGGTTTAGAATTTGCATGCAAGTGATATCTTTGATGTAGACATACCTCAAAACAACTAATGTAGTGGCACTAAAACTTAACACAATGTTAAAGCATTATCACTTAGTCACATAACACTGAGATGCATTTTCATTAAATTATTCCTTTTATGACCACTCTCCAATAGCACTTGCATGAAAGTAGTTACAATCAAAATTTATTATTGCCTAATGCTGTGGCAATGAAAGTTTACACCAGGGTTTATTATCTTGACTGTAGGCGACTTACCACTGTTCTATATACATCACACCAGTAATTTGACAAAGTTTTGCTTTGAAAAGTTCAGGATGCAGTACAGGCGTTGTTATATGAAATTTTTGACAATTTTAGAACATGTTTGTTGTGTGTACATATGTATTTATGACTACTGGTGAATGTTGTTTGGCTGGTTGCAGGCGTTCATGACGGGGAAGATGAAGCTGCGAGGGAACATCATGCTGGCCCAGAAACTGGGCGAGCTCTTCAAGGACCAGGCCAAGCTTTAGATGAACCATCCTGGATGACACTGCATCTTGTGAACTATATACTGTGCTGTCATGTGTGATCCCCATCACGGCACAACCAGGCGTCATTCCCATGTCACAATGTAGGCGTTATTCATATTTATTGTGGCTTGGAGACTGTGATTTTATATGTACATACAAAGTGTTAAAAATATCCATGTCAGTTGTCATTGCATGGAATTGAGTAAGCTGAAATAAATGGAATTATAGGAATGTAATTATTTTCATTTTGATTTCATGAGTGTGGATGCATTACATTGATAACTTTATATTTATACTTTGTTATTTACCCGTGTAATTTTACTTTGTGAGTAGGTATGATTGTTATGCCATGAAACAATATTTTTGATTTTTACAGCATTGTTAATAATTTATGTAAATTGTTATGGTCCAATCAGTGCTAATAAAATATTGCTACCAATGTTTGTGTTAGCCTTCAGGGAAGTACACTTAAGACAATAAGTGCCAAATGTGACGCAAAACCAGGTTTTCAAAGACGCAGTATTTTACCCCAAAACAATGACCTAGCTAGATTCCAGAGACCTCTTTAGCAATCTAAAGCAATGTTATAATACAAATTTCATTTGTTCTAACAGAGGAAGTTGGTTTCAATAGTTCAAAACAAGAGGGCCCAGGGGGCCCTGGAAAGCTCACCTGAGACAGAAGATTTTTAAGAGTTCTCTTTTTTCATTGCTTTATGTACAACAGGCACCTAGGAGGTCTAAATCTGAAGGCTATAGTTTTAAAATGTAAAAGTAGGTCAAAGGGTCAAGTTTCATGTTATAAAATGTCAAAGTTCTATTCCACAAACTAAGTTGTACAAGTGGTCCAAATTTGAAGGCCTTAGCTTTACTAGTATACAGGGGTCCAGATAATTATTTTTTCTAGGGAGTAAATGTACTCTCTCCTTTAAGATTGAAGGGGTAAGGTGCTCCCTAATTTCAAACACAGGGAGTAAATGTACTTCCTAATTAAACAATCAGAGTGTAAATGTGCAGAACACATATTCTTCTATTGTTTGTGTTTATTAAACATCTCAAAATTATTAAATTTTTATCTGACCTTTGTAAAAAATATCCAGAAACTCACAAACATATTTCTAGTTCTCCAGATATTTATTTTTCTTGGGAGTTTGTACTCTCTTCTTACAGAGATAAAAAGAGTGAGAGAGCAACGCGCACTCGCCGTAACATGAACATTTCTTAAAGGGTTTGACCAATGTTACGCAGCCGCTGTTTATAATTGAAATGAGCTCTTAGCAGTTGAAATAATGTGGCCAACATACACCAATGGACAGTTCCGCAACTGTCAATCATGATCATTGATAACAGTACATGGTCAATACAATAGATTAGGATTATCTGACCTAGAAAAATGCAAAAGAGAGCATACTTCCTGTTCGTGATAAACCTTATCACAAGATCAAAGAAAATCTAACGCAATGGGATGAGCTTGAAAATGTGTGGAACTATGCAATGCAATGCAAACAAAAGTAAACTATAAAAAGTACGCTCTTGAATTTTAATGTGAGCGTATCTTACCCCTTTATTTAAATTTTTAACGCGTAAATGTACGCTCAGAAATCCCAACTAGCGCGTAAATGCCTGTTTTCAGGGGGTAAATCACCCCCTTACGCTCCTATCTGGACTAATGCTAGTATACATAATAATTGTCTAAGATTTGACCTAGTTTGTTTACCCTTCATGACTCATATTCAAAGTTGGCCTAGATATTGTCATGATAAACATTTTGACCAAGTTTCATCAAAATTGGGTCACAAATGTGGCCTCTAGAGTGAAAACAAGGCTTTTGAAAGATTTGACCTGGTGACCTAGTTTTTGACCCAACATGACTCATATTCGAACTTGGCCTAGATATTGCCAAGACAAACATTCTGACCAAGTTTCATAAAAATCGTATCACAAATGTTGTCTCTAGAGTGTAAACATCAAATGTTGACGCACGACGAACGACGACGGACAACCACTGACCACAATAGCTCACCATGAGCACTTCGTGCTCAAATGAGCTAATAAAAATATACCAGATACCGAAGTAGCATTTCTAGGCTGTATTTTCATATATGCAATATGCTACACACACACTAAGTTAAGTATCAATAGGTCAGTGTGTACTAAAGGTATTGAGTAGAAGCTAAAATGTCTTTTGTAAGCAAGTGACCTTTACCTTGATCACAGACATCTGGATAGCAATCCCAAGAAGTCTTGATATAAGATACCCACATACCAAGCTTGGGTGTCAATAGACAAAAGCAAACTTAAAACGTTTTTTGGCCAGAAACTGAATTTCTATTTTTTACAACAGGTACCTTCATCACTGTAACCTGGACAGCAATCCCAAGCTGCCTTCTGCTATAAACTGCCCGCACATCAAGTTTGGCATCAATAGAACAAGGCAAATAATTAAAAAAATTAAATAAAGTAATCGAGTGGAAACCAAAAGTTGATGCCTGCCAGCCTTCTTCAGCATAATGCTGCATTACACTAACTGGTTTTAAAAATGTGATGAAAAATTTCAATCCAGATGTTGGCTTGCAATTTACTGCTACTTGTAAGCTATATAACCATTAATGCTTGAAAAGATTAACCAAGCTTTATAATAGTTTCAATCTCTACTTCCATTAATTTATAGCTTCACTGTAGTAGGGCTGGGACGAAACGGTCAGCAGCCGATACGATACGGACCTTCCCGATACAAGACACATGTACATTACTTTGTTTCAAAATTAAGCATTTTGGATTTCAACTTGGATCTATACAGTGAATCCAACAAATACTAGTGCTAAATGATCACCTGTGTTGTATGTACTTTAGTTTTATTCACAAAGTATTAGTTCAACATACGGTAATTAAAGCAGCAGACCTCCAGATGCTAAAAAATTGAAAAAAAATGGTAAATACTGGTAAAGTTATGTTCAGTGGAGAAAGCGATTTTTACTGACCCCTTAATTCAAGTGAGAAAGTTGACAAAATCGTTGGTAAAACATAATTTTTCTTTGTATAATCTAACGCAGTAGCCGTTATGTGTAGAAGGAATATCCCGATGGCTAAAATGCGACTTTGTCCGATTTAAAAGCAAAAAAAAGAAGAAAATATGTTATTTTTATTATATATTTTGATTTCTAACAACTATTACAAGTATTTGAAGAGATATTTTGACATATTTGATTTTCTAGTATATTCTGGAGGTCAGCTGCTTTAAGGTTGAAGTTGCGTAATGGACTGCAAAGGATTCACATTTGTATTTTTTATCAAAATATAAACAAGAATTTCCTCATTAAAATGCTATATGTATTATGATTATACTTTTTAACCA
>Ga0224511_10001344_pt1 | contig 14613 bp, 3 predicted proteins | sample SF_May12_sed_USG_2_FD_169988 | JGI IMG/M metagenome (GOLD analysis project Ga0224511, IMG submission 169988) | Sediment microbial communities from San Francisco Bay, California, United States - SF_May12_sed_USGS_8_1 | ecosystem: Environmental > Aquatic > Marine > Sediment | place: USA...
ACTTGGAAACGAGATATCAAAATAAGCACCGTTTAATTACTATTATACAATATATTTCTCATGTTCTGTTAATATGATACTGATAATATTAACATTAAATCTAGTACGGTTGTAATACAAATAAATCTACGGTGTTACTTCATTGTTGATGAAGCTATTTCGCGTTAATATATAAAACACCTGGCAAATGTTTGGACGTTATACATAACAGAGCTACAAACTAGGTAAACCAATTAATAATTTATTCTATCGTGCACTTTATTTTTTCTAATCTTCCCCCTCCTTACTTAGTACGCAGTATTCAGTTTTTTAGACGGTACGTAGTACGCAAAGGGTCGTTATGCAGTACGCAAAGAAAACTGGTTATATCGTTCGCAGACATCAAATTTCACTTTAAGTAGGTACAATTGTTATCAAAAATATCAACTAACGTGATATATTAAGTAAAAAATATTATTACATATGTCATTATTTATGACTAAACATGAATTATTGGAATCGAAAAAATAAACAAAAACTATTGAGCAAACAAATCAAAACATTTGCACACACGGCTGTGCCTCTGCATGCCACTAACTGTATAATTTTATCTTGTGTCAATGGAAACGCCAAAAAATTGTTTTCGCTGATGAACAGTACGCAATGCGCAAGGCCAAAAAGGCCGTACGCAGGTTGAAAATATAGCAGTTAGCAGTACGTAAAAGGGGATTACCCTCTTATATAGACAAACGATTTCTCATTATTATTAACATCTATAATGATCGTTTTGCATGTGAGTGAGCAATGCATTTCTTTGATATAACACATAACTACTGTTGTTCTGGAAAATGCAATACGGAAAATGATTTACTTCTACCTACTAGAAAGCTTGCATGACTTAATAAACGAAAGGAAAATAATTTGTCAGAACAGTAAGTCCCAGACAGGGACGACAACATATTTCCCCTGTGCCTTTCTCCATCAACTGGCACCTCCATGCCAGACAATCGTGTGTGTTGGTTTATCACATTCCAGTCATATTATTGGCCAATAATAGAATTCAGTCAACACCATAAGTGTTAGTTTTACGCATTTAATGAGGCATGGAAAGTATTTGTTACGTTATATTATACTAGTACCTTAAAAGTACCAAATATATGGCATAGCATTATGACAACTACAAATGAAAAGTTTGTAATCTAGATAAAATATAGACTTTAACGCATTGCGTTAAAGTATTCAGTTGTATGTACTAACAGTTTAAAAAAAATCAAAATGTTTGATGTAAATCAGTGTGAATAATAACCTTCCAGTGTTATATGAAAATCATAATATTTTGTCGAACGCATATTAGGTAACATTTATATACATTCGTTTTAATTGCAGTCGGTCCTTTTTTTAAAGTTGAGCGGGACATAAAGTAGTACACGAATCCTTATTAACGGGTACTCGCCACAATATACACTGGCCTTTTAAAGAAGGTGTACGCTATCGTTTGTTCAAAGCTTTGAACAGTATACATTGACATGTTGCACACTTCTCTTTAAAATTTAATTTACCAAATGAAGTTATGTTTGCACGGCGGGATGGTGCATATATGAATGCAACAATATTCAGACAAATAGAGTGACGTTAATAAAACTTGAAATAACCCAAATCTAAAGGAAACTATTTTTTCCGACTCCAATGTTTAGTTTCAGTTCAATTCAGAAATTCGACCGTTTAGTTTTTAAATCGCCTCATGGTGTTGCTGCATGCTACACACACCGTTGTAAAATCAAAACGTTTTTGGGTGTTTGTTAATTTCTTTGATGTGATATTATGCATCCTTTGATTATATCCCAGCACACCTTCCCTGGACGTTTGGCCGGCCATACCGAGAAACACGTGCACATACTGATACATGGGACTATTACATTACTGACTTGCTGGAGTCAGATGGGGCCGTAGAAATCATATCGCTATTGCGAATGCACATTTTGTTTACTAAAACAGAATAGTGTTCTACTGTTTATAAAAACGTACAGGTTTTGCGGAAAGTATGCCCACCTCCAAAACCAAGCCTTCTGATTCATGAGTGGAAAAGAAAACATGCGACAAGCGTTCACTACACTGATGCATTTAAATGGCGTGTATAAAATACACTTCTTACTTACCTTTATTCTGTGTGTTGTTTTGCAAAAACAAGTGTGTATATTACTGCACTATGGAGCACAAGCGTGTACTGTGTATTGAATGTCTCCCGCAACGAAGACTAACAGAAGGTTGCATTGGTTCTGTAAATAATTGATGATATCAATCCGGCCATAGAAATGAACAAGAGTTTTACAGATTACATATACAGTTCTTAAAGGAAGAGTTTATAAAATTAAAAATAGAATTTATAAAGAATTATATTAATGTTGTTATTCATACCTATGAACGTGGGAACCTATTCATATACATAGATCAGCGAATATACCTGGTCCATATTAAATATTTATTTGTGTAAAAAGTGTTTGATAACTGGCACTTCTGTACAGATGGCAATGTTCTTCATAAATAGCGAATGCTAAACCTTAATCATTTAAACTATAATGCAAATTATCAGCTACATACCTAATCATAATAAGCAATTATTAAAGCACAACAAAACGTTTGTTTATATGTACATGGTAATGTCAAGCTTTACTTGTCGTGAGTGGCTATCCAGCTGGGTTGAGTATTTACCGACTGGATTGAAGGTGTCAGACCCGCAGCTCTACTATTGTCACTACCCGTGGGATCCAATTGTCAAAACGTTTCCTTTCTATGGACTTTAGGTACAGTCCACACTTGTAATTTCAAAATCAATAGCTTTATTGGTTAACAATTAGTAAGCGTACTTAATTGCTATATATTCGACAACTGCTATACATTTATTTGCTAAGGGGGAGGAAAAAAATCTGAAATCGTATATTAAAATTATTATGTGTGCAAAGTGCAATCGTTAATACGTATTTGTTTACTTTTCATTTTGAAAACTTGTACATGAAAAGAGGAATATCATGCAACTGTAATCTCTTTGATTTCCATTATGCGTGCAATTATACATGTCAAACATTTTTGCTAATTATTTCATTACATTTTAGTTAGAAATTGACTTTTTAGGTCAAATGTTATTCATTTTAACATAAACATACATTTGTAATATGTTAAACTAAATATATATTGTATGTGGAAGAGTAAATTTTGTTTTGAAAACAATAATATTTGTCAAATGACAATGCATTCTCGTATTTGTCCGTTCCTTGGTTAATTTCAATTTTTAAACAATATTATAAAAAGGCGAACACATGACGTTGATGATATTTTTAATATTACATTTTTATTCATTTTATCTTTTTAACAATATAAAATTCAGAGATATAATTCACAATCCGTCCTATTCTGTCCAGGGCGCGGACTGGTCCTAAAGCACTTATCACAATCAATTGTTTATTTTGTTAGTTGTATGTCGGTTTTAAATCTGATATATTTATATCACGGCGGTCAGTCCACGACGGACAGTGCACGGCGGTCAGTCAACGACGGTCAGTCCATGGCGGTCAGTGCACGGCGGTCAGTCCACGGCGGTCAGTGCACGATGGTCAGTCTACGGCGGTCAGTGCACGATGGTCAGTCTACGGCGGTCAGTGCACGGCGGTCATTGCTTACCAGCACCAACCTTTACCCCGCAAGCGACTGACCGCTGTCTCACTTGGCCGCAGTATATGATCAACAACTATTGATGTACACTTGTTGTTCTGTGATTGACTAAATCAACGACGGTTGCGACATTAGTTGTACCAAGACACTGACGATTAACACATTTAAATACTGGTAATACGGTTTATAACTGCAATGTATACATGAAACACTTTTTTACTGAAATATTACTGCAATCCCTTTTGTACTAATGATCAGTGATATAACAGTAATCATTCCTAGTCTTAACCGTTTTAAATAAAATTGTATTTCCGAATTATCAGATGGTTATTTTTAAGTGTAAGGAAATTGGTATTAATGATAGATGTAAGTAACTGATGTTTTACTTACAACTTAGAATAGCAATTGTATCCGTAAACTAATCCATACTTTCACATGACAGAAACCGCTCTGAAATGTAAACTGTGTCGTGAAACTGTGTCTAGTTTGCTTTAATATTTGGGACCAAAGCCGCACACACCAATTAGAGGAAAATAACACTCCCGACTGTTATGAATTTCAATAACATATTGAACTCTGATTTCAGACGATTATTCTTTAAAATAAAATGTTTGTTTTTCATTACAGAACAAACAGACATAATACTGTGTGGCGGTTGTGTTTACTCTAATCAATTGTAAAGGAACTTCACTGAGGTCTGGTCAGATGTCACGTCACATTAACGACATTAGTTTAACAAACCGATAGTGATATCATTCATAGGAGATCGGTAAAATGAAATATAATATTTATGTGTTAGAACGTGTGTTTTTGTTTTGCAAAACCATCAGATCTTCTTTTTATTGACAAAGAGAAACCTGTTTATCAGCAATTTTCTGCTTTCTGTCGATACCACTGGACACTTGAGCGTGCGCTTTTAACGACAATTTAACAATACAACAAACATTGGAATGGATCTATCTATCATTTGTTTTTATCAGCATGCCACGAAAAACAATTTTAGATTTTGTTCCACAAATAGACAATGATTGCACGAAAACAGTGTGCAAACAGCCGCTCTTCCGCAGAAATGCGATAAGCGTAAAACCAGCGGTCGAGACACACGGGGCATCTGTAGCAGTTTTCAACTCGCTCGCTAAATCAGTCTTTCGTAATCGCTCTTTCGTCTACCCCCGCTATATCACTCCGTTTTCGCTCAATCGCCCTTTCTCCCGCTCTTCATCATAGTTTCCGGGTTTTTTGCCTACTCTTCCGCTCTGCCGTACATTCTATTTTTATTAAGAATAGCATAAAAAGACTTAAATTATTTTTTCGCCAAATAAAACATGAATTTATGTTGCAAAAAAAAGTTGTTTTATAAATGCATTATATTGTTTCAATGCCACGATCATGTTACATTATCTATAAAAAACACACACACAAAATGTTTCACAAACGAGTCGAAGACGTTTCACACACAAATAAGTAAAACTCGTACCACCTACATTATAAGCAACGAAAAGTAGATCTACAAATAGCTAAAAGAAAATTTATGACTTTCTCCGACGGTTCATATCAATCCAATTTAAACTAAAATATAAAGCGTTTGTCAACACTTAAGTGTTTGTGCTTTTATGTCGCGTCCGCTCCATCACGGATGTCTCGACCACTCGTTTTTCGCTCACCGTGTTTCTGCGGTAGAGCGGCTGTTTGCCCTCTGTGATGCAGATGCCCCTGATAGTACTGACATTTCTGCACCATGAACATAACATTTGTATTTGAGCAAAATACAAACAAATCAAGAATGCTAATCATTTTCTCCAAATAACATTTTTGTGTTTGCAATAGTTTTGCACTTATGTCTGTTGCGTCTTTGGCGTTCATGTGTTGCTGTGCTGTTCTGTGAGTTTGTTTTGTACGGGCCTTTTTGTCCGTGTGCCCTTAACTTCTATTTACATTAGCTTCAACTATATAGTTATATTCGAAAAAGGTACATTGGTACATTTGTATTCATCTGAAATGTCGATATCTATTTTGGAATATTACATCTACATACAGACTTCAAATCGAATAATAAATTATTTTCTTTTACCATGGTACCACATATCAATAATATTATTATTTTCAGTATACGGTCAGAGTGTATGTTAACTGCTATAGCACCTATTTTAAACTTATGAGGTATATTAAAATGAATAATTTTCTAGATGCTAGGTCTGTATCTTTTTACACTTATAATTAGTCAAGAATTCTGCAGTATGTTAAGTATACGAAATGTATTAACACTGCACAAGGAATTGCAGAATTTCATTTAAATAATGTATTTATGGACAAAAAATCACAACAAAAGCAAAAAATGAAGAAAAAAAACACACACATCCTTGCCAGAGCCGGAATTCGAGCCCGGGACCTCTTGCACTGCAGTCATTTGGCAACCGAGTTAGCTGAACGCATCGAATTTAGTCAAGCTTTTTAACTGTTTCAACGTTATTAGTCGAAACATAAACAAACAAAGTCAATTTTGCCGGACACACCTTTTTAACAAAGCCATTTCTTATGTAATAATTTAACATGCATGGATAAATATATTTGGCAGTTTCTCATATTGACGGGAGTAGGACTCACTGCTTTAGTATCGTTAAGAAGTAAGATGTAAACAATTCTGGTTAAAAGATACAGGTATAGCATCTTTAATCGAATAGTTTTATGTAAAACACAACTGCCGACTTTAAGTGACAGAAAGACAGGTAACACTGATTATTTTGGTAGAGGGTTAAAGACGTCTTGATTAAGACTTTTTAATATAATATCACGTCTTTGTGTTCTTAAAGCAGCTGATCTGACTATACTAGAAAATCATAAGTTACAAATATTTAAAAACATCTCTTCATATATTTTCACTTGTTTGCTTTGAAAACAGACAATTCGCTTTTCTGCCATCGGGATATTCCTACTATACATAACGGCTACTGCGTTAGTAACGCAGTAGATTATGCAAAGAAAAACGATGTTTTACCAACGATTTTGTCAACTGAATTAAGGGGTCAGTAATAATAGATTTCTCGACTGAACATAACTTAACCAGTATTTACCGTTAATTTTAATTTTTGTTTTCATTTTTATTTTTGGTGGGCATCTGGAGGTCAGCTGCTTTAATCGTATAAATTTGACCATATTTTCCCCATAAAGCCTACGCTTCCTGTGGGTGTTCCTCTTTCTCAGATTTATTCTAATTTAAATTTGATACTGTGATTTTGGAAAAGTGTCAACAATTCGGGTTTGTCAGAAGGTAAATTGACACAAAAATGATAGAAATATCACATTTATTCGACTTAAACATTATGGCCGTACGCTACCTTCACCTTGGTATTTCAATTGCATACATTTGACTGTTTGGCCTAAAATACGTAAACAATTACTCCACATTTTGTTAAAGCATATGTAAAAATCATACATTATCAATGCCCCTTTTATGAACAAAGTAATTAAAAATGGTACAATGCGGTACATATGTAGTACTTGACTAAACACGCCAATTTAAAATGTGTATTGAAAATTTTCGTTGTGAAGTTGTGAACGTTCTAGTATAGATCTTATTTTTAGTTTATAACACCAGTTCGTTCAACTGCATAACCGTTTGAGTTTGAACAATTGATTGTCTGCAGCGTCTGCAGACAACAGTGAAGTTCTTGAGATTTTGACAATTCATTTAGCACTAAATATCCATTAAAATTTATCAAACCTGTCTTCGCAGCTTGAGAAGGCTATATATTATTTACAGATGCTGGCTCAGACATTTATTACCTACATGCAACTTTAACAACGCTAATTGATTTTTATTGGTAAACATACATCTCTTTCATCTCAAGTGATGTACCATTAATGTTTTATGTGGTAAACACAGTGATGTGCTTTCTATATACAGTATACAAATTAACAAACCCTAATGTTTGGTTATGTTCCATTCAATTTACTAGTTATATGAATTAGATTCTTATTATACTAAAGCGATTCCAAACGTTTTATCTGCCTAAATACACAGTTGTTCAGGAAAATTTACCGGTGTACTATATTTTAAGTTCTGTGAAAGATATAATCAATTGGTAATAGAGTCGTTACTTCGTTAATATAAACAAAGTATCCCTTTGTTGATACATGCGACAACAGCTGGTGTTTAGTGCCTGTGTGGCGGCTGAAAGATGTCGCCCCGTACTTCATCATTGTGTATTTATATTTTTCTGGTCCTCAGGGATCATGGCTTTGATGTTGTTTACATTTAAAAATAGAGTTCCGCTCATGCGCTAGGGGACGTCATTTGTGTGGGATTTTCATTACCACTAATGAACAGCTACAATAAAACCGCGGCTGCTGTTTTCCCAAGCAGGCTATGCTTCCTGAGGGTTTTCTTTTTGTCAGTATAATGTGACCCTTGATATGTACAAATACGTTTCGTCTTTGTTATGTGACATAAAATAGTGTTATCCTTGCAAACAAAGTTTTGTTTTTGTTATGAAACACAAAAAACATTATGAAACCAGTAAAGTCATATGTGTTGTTTTATTTACACGTTTTCTAGTTAGGCGAATTTGGTTTGTAGTTATTGATGCAAAGAAGATCATTTTAACACTTTCTGGCGTATCTTAATTATTATGTTGTTTAATACCACTGGTGAAACATGTCATATCAATCCAATGCGTTATTTGCATAATAGTCCTCCGAGCTTCTCGTTAAAGCTTCTCTTTAAAATGTACTAACAAATATGGTTGTGTAATCTTTATGGAAAATCCCTTTACATACATGAACTGGCTCATTCTATTTAATGTGTATAACTTCTAACACGTATCAGCAAATATAAATGTACTAATTATTTACAATACCTAGTGTGTATGCGTTAAACTAACCTTACTATTGCCGGGAATAAGCTTAACAGTGGGGAAAAAGAGGCTTTGAAAAATGCAATCAATGTTTCAAAAACCTTCATCAGCTCAAAAGTCAGTTCCGCAACACAATTTAAAAGCTATATTTCATGCCTTAGTTATCATTTTAAAAGTGTACAATCTTTCATAAACGACAGTATAGGATCTTTTCTATAGGAGATACAAATGTTCATTATATTTTGTTTTGCTAAAATGTATATGCAATATTTTCTTAAGTAACTCTATTTTTGTTTGTGTTTTCCCTATTTCTTGTTATTGTTTATGTTGATATGCAAATGCAAATACTTTTAAATTTCAGACAAACAGCAAAGACGGATTATTATTGAGGTTGTCAGATAAAAAAATTAATGCTAATGCCAAGATCTGTCAATACTAGATCCCAAAATGATGGCTGTTACTGATCCAACATTACGGAAATGACTCAATGCGTTACGGAATGACAATTGGTAAACTAAACAATTACTATGCACTTCGTATCAGTACTTCTAATCAGTCACAATTCACAACAGATTCATTTCCTTTACAGTTAGCTCCAACATTTTGATAGGAAGCTGCACAAGGACTGTCACGACCTTTTCTGGTGTGTAAAAGAACTGGCCCTCTAACAGTGGCCAGACGAAACGGTTCTTTCTTACCCTGGACATAGCCTGAAAACAGAAAATGGTCCAATGATTTTGAAAAATATTACAATAATTTATTCAACCGTATTTCAGTCGTCAAGACCAGTTAACATTCACTGCTCCTGTGCAGACTTAAATTCGCACAGCCAGTAGACAGCCATTATTAGGCAAATACATTCGCCAGTAACTGACAACAATCCTACATGAAGCAGAGGCTTGGTATATTTACAAATATGTTCTTAATAAAGTGCACGGGATTTTGAGATAAAATTTAGTTACCCTTACTTCAAGATCACCTTTATCCACACCAACAACAATCCCAGGATACGGCATCTCCTCGTACTTGACAACTACCTATTGACCCACCAGGCTCTCATCGGCACATTTCAATTTCCTTAATACCTTTAAAAAGCATTATAACTATTCACCAACAAGTTTTACCTTAACATGTTGAATGTGTACGGTAGTTATACCGCTAGTGACTTCTTTGAGCATGTGAAACAGTGGCTTCAAGTGGCCCGAAATACCTGATGGGTTGTGTAAAAGGCAGTCCGACAATGGTGCAAGTGGTATAGTGTGAACGCTTACTTGTCTCTGCGACGCACTAAAATGTACGCTCTGTATTTCCGCCTAATATGTGCACGAATAATGTTCGCTTAAGTCAACGTGAATGAGGACTTCATGTTCAGTCATATTGTCTTTCAGGTAGGTGATCTGTTTATACTGATAGTGTATATTTAAGATTCGGGCGACTCGAGCTACTTCTGTGTTTACTTCCATGTTCAAAGTATCTAGTGTGCCAGTTTCCACTTCTTTAACTACTCTTGTGGAAACTTTATTTGTAGTTTCTATTATTTTGTTCTTCCAAATGCGCTATGTCACAATTTTTCCACCTTCTATTTCATCATTTCTTGCGATTACATTTTCTCGGCATTTCTCGCATGTCCTGTACATGCACTCTTTGTTGTCTAGTCTATTGTTGCAAGTTATTGTCTTCACTGTGTCTTTAATATTTTGGATATATACATACGTTCTGTGTGGGCTTTTTCTAGTTTGTACTGTAAATTCTCGTGAAGCTTGCACATGCATGTCTCTTGATGTCGGGCAGTAGGGGCTCGTATCCAGACGGGTCAAAGTTTGCAAAACAGACTTAATGAGATCTTTCTATGTCCACCCTCAGAATTAAATATATCATGCAAGTGTTTCATGTCATCATTCAAGAGTCGGATTTGCTTTTTCTCCCCTTCTTGGTAATGGACGCTTTCTTGTCTGCTTTCATCGTTGTATTGCCGTCTCTCTCTATAAATACTTTGACCTGTCTCTTGATTCTGGTTGCCTTTACTGGTCTTACTTTCTTACGTCGTTCAATGAGATGGCGCTTGCTGAAAGGAAACATCCGATTAGCGTACTGCCGTAGCTTATACTTCCTAATCAGTTTGTTCCCACAACTTAGACTAGAAATGTACCGCCTGTGCCTATAACACATTGTTTTGTCATATCTTTCTTTGATTTTTTGGAGTACTATGCTAAAGCGAAAAAGGGCTTTCCCTTTGTCTTGACTCTGAGTCTCTACGGCATCAGTATCTTGATCAGTTTTCTTTATGTTCTTGATATCTTTTCTTGTACTTTTCTTTAAGGCGTTCTTCTTTTTTCAGTGCTACGCGCAGTCGAAAAAGTTCTTCGTAAGCTTTTGCTCGGTCGTTTCCAACTTTCTTCCTCCCTAATCGTTTGGCCGTTTGTGGCTGTACATGTACTTCGTCTGGAGAAGACGGCGGCGTTTCCATTTGTTCCACAGCTGTTGCTGTAAGTTGTTTTCTTATTCTATAATCAAGAGCACGCTTTTGTCATTAGCGGCTTTGTTTCTCTTTTCTAGAGTGGACATTTCATCAATCGACTTTATAACACTCCTTTACTTCTTTTTGATGTATCAATCTCTCTCCTGTCTCGTTTACTCTTCATTGTTTCTGGGATCTTCACGTTGTCTTTGCCGCCACCTTGCTACCCTTTCAGCGTTAGAAAGTTTTGTTCCAGGACCGTTTATAGACTTTCTTCCAATGGCTGTTCCAATTGTTTCGTGCGGAGAAGGATAGCGTCTTTTACCAAATCTATCTAACTGTAAATGAAATTGTCAAATTAGATACCTAAGGTGGACCGGAAATAAGACTAAAGGCAAACATATACATAACTTGATTATTAATCCAATCATTATGTAGTATATACTTTGACATGGTTAAGCTAAATGAATAAAATGCATACATGTGCATCAAGTAGTACATACAAATAATAAGATTATATTATAATAAGTCTAATTATTCTATCAACAACAGTCTTTGTACTACATAGCTTACGGTTATAAAGCAAAGAAAAAAAAGCATGCGCGCTAATTATGTGTCACTTACCAACAAATTTCGCCTCTCCCATTTTGCCCACGCTCACGCCGTCTTCGGCTGTTCAAATATTTCGCGCGAGTGTTTAAGGGAGATAACAAATAAGCAACAACTCATCAATAGTTACGCAAATGATATAAACCTGAGGGACATATTTTAAATGTTTTTTACATTATATTTTCCAAGCTCAGAAGAAAAACTTAATGGAAGTTAGTGACAAATAACTATTCTTTCGGGTACTTAATTGCAAAATAATCAATTTCAGTGTGTAGCAAGGGTTTAAATTTTGTGAAAAAGAACCGATATCATCCCAAAGGACACAATAAAATCGAAGGATGGACTTGTCAATGGCTATATTTTGTCATTTTATAATAACATTGTTTTGATAAATACTATAGTTTGCCATTTTATACATATTATAGCATAAATACTTAGAAAATAAGAATTAAGGATTATGAGGGACTAATTGTATGGTGTGTGTTTTTTGGTGTTGGACACTATTTATACACAAACAATAGAACGAGCCATATATTGTTACTGTACTTAGAGTAGTTAGTTTTTATAAGAAAAAAAATAATACAAAACGTACAACCATCTTCCTCAACATCAGCCCTGCACTTGCCAGACAAGAGTAGTATGTGACTATCTTTTATAGTTCAATCTTCGGCCCCCATGAGGTCGCATAGCGTCAGCCTGAAACAAGAAACGAAAAACGAGGATTTCAACGAACTATTTATGCATTTATAAATAACAATTTTAACATTATTATCAAAGTCACTCCTTTAAATAAATACCATCTTGCCATTGCAATAAGATGACATATACACAGCCACTTATTTATTTCCTGTAATAGAGCTATGTAATTACTGATCAGTGAACATACCAGCCATTTGTGTATTGCAGGTTTAGCGGTATAGTCTCGGATTTTGTGGACTGCACAATTTCACTGTTATCATGGATTGTGCAGTGTTGATCAACTCACACTGGATCTGCAACTAGTTTTGACTAGCTTCATGTGTGAGAAGCTAGTCTACCATGAAACACTGGTTGGTGGAAGACTCAGCACGAGATTTATCATCAGGTTAATAAGATGAAGCTCGTCGTCATGGCTGTAGAGCTGGGTCCATGTCATCCTTGTTGATATCAGGGCCATGCATTAGTTGAAACAAAGGCAATAAAACAAGCCAATCAGTTCTAAAGTCATTAATTAGTTTTATTCTTTGTATATGTTTTTGTCTAGAGCTGCATGACTGTTTCTTTTTTGCTGTATAATGAATTTCCTTCTCGAAACCTTGTCAGTAGGATGAGAATGATGCTATGGTTTAAATAATAACATTACCATTTATTTTTGTTCTAGCCTTGGCCATTCTGCCACGGCCCCTTGATGATTTTCACAGGCAGAAGACGTTTGTACTTAGAATTCTTTTTTTACCCCTTTCTTTTTAATGTTTACTTCTTTTTACGTTCCTATCGTTCTGTTCAGCCTCTAAGTGGCCTGGTTAGAGAGAGTAATTGCATATATATTTTTCTTCTCCAAAATATGTTGAGAAAGTGTGAGGTTTGCTATAGCTTAAAACTGGTTTAAACCCCCAATGAAAGTCACTGACCGTACCAAGGCGGTAACTCAACATTTCTTGGAGAAATCAGTTAAGAAAGTATAAATAAAAAAAGAAATTAAAAAAAGAAAAATCCGAAAAACACAAAAAATAGTTTTTGCTAAATGTCTGTTGCGTCATCGTGTTCTACTTGTTTTTTTGTGGTTATTCTGTGTGTTGGTTTTTGTACAGGCCATTTTGCCTTGGTGCCCTTAAACTTGATATATCTACACTGCTCAAAGTAAGAATGTTGTAAACAATGTAGATATGTCAAATTTAAGGGCACCATGACAAAGTGGCCTGTACAACTTGTCAAATCCTGGAACCGCCACTGTTACTTATCTCGTATTGACAAAAAAACTACTTTCATCTAGGCCATGGTTTCGCCCCGTACTACATCATTGTGTAGTCATATTTTTCTGGTTCTCAGGGATCATGGAGTGTACATGTATGTTGTTAACATTTGAAAAAGGAGTACCGCTCATGCGCTAGGGGGCGTCAGTGGTGTGGCATCATTCATTACTACTGATGAACAGCTTCAATAAAACCGAGGCTGCTGTTTTCGCGTGCAGGCTATGCTTCCTGAGGGCCTTCCCTTTCATTAGTTTATTATCAGCACATCGGAGACGATCTGCATAAGGTTTTCAAACAAACAAACAAACAAACAAACGCATTTTATATGCTTCGAGGCCACCGGCCCATGCAAAATATAACACAACGTATTGATAAACTAACACATGTACGTAAGTGAGCAAATGTACATTTGTTGCAATTTGTAATTTCGTTATACAAATAAAGAATGGTTCATGTACAAGAGACAGTAGACATTATTTTCTTATGTATCAATAAGCAATTATTCATTAAACATAGTTTGTCGTTTCTCAAAAGCATAGAATAAATACATTGCTGTTCGTTTGACATCATTACCACATGACATAAGAGCAATAAATTAATTAAGACATGGATACGTATAATAATTTGTATCTATATTTTGTATTTTTGTACAAAGGGCATATTAAAAGAAAATGTAGTTCATTCCCAATAATAGTTTAACAATTTGGACGAAAACGTGATTCTTTTACAATATTTGTATATCGACCTCGTTCAATTGCCAAACAAAGGGCTGAGGATCGGAATCTTGCATAAACATTTCGATATTTTCGTATAAGTAGATCATTAACATAAGATTCGGTAACATACTGTGTTTTAAATCCAAAGTATGTTTTCATTTTAGAGCTATTCGTACAACTAGTTGTCCATAACTAAACATATTAGTATTTGAGTCGTTGTACATACTCTGATAAAAAGCAATATAAATTGAAGAGATGTTCAAACAAAGAATGTTGTAAACAATGTAGATATGTCATGTTTAAGGGCACCATCACAAAATGGCCCGTACAAAAACTAACACAAGGGACGACACAAAAACTCTTACAACATCATGACGCAA
>Ga0224511_10001345_pt1 | contig 14605 bp, 5 predicted proteins | sample SF_May12_sed_USG_2_FD_169988 | JGI IMG/M metagenome (GOLD analysis project Ga0224511, IMG submission 169988) | Sediment microbial communities from San Francisco Bay, California, United States - SF_May12_sed_USGS_8_1 | ecosystem: Environmental > Aquatic > Marine > Sediment | place: USA...
GTAGAGAATACTTTTGAGTATAAAATAAGACATTTAAAAAAAAAATCTTGGTAACGTTTTTTAGATATTCAGTGAAAAAGTCGAAAACATAATTTTTTTAAACATATTTTATGTCGGAGTTTTCATTTTATATACCATTAAATAATATATTTATGTCAACGTGTTCTTTTTTTTGAATATATTTGTTGCTTCTTGACAGATAAGTAAATATTTGTAATGAAACCTGTGTTTATTGTCTTTTACATGTTGAAAAATATGTTTTCTTGTATACATGTATAAATTGTACCGCGATATTTGTGAAAAACAGCAAATACCCTTGGGTTAATGTTTCGAAATTACTCAAAAACAAAGGCTGCAACCCCATTTTTTCTTTCTTTATTTGAACTAAGCATACTTTAAACTACAAATTGGGAAAAAATAAAAAATATCTTTGTAGGACTCTTACTGTAGAAATCGTCTTTAAGCATGACTCGAACACATACGGGCGAAAAGAGGGGTGGGGTCGCCTTACTTCCAAGTCTTATGATAAAACGCATTGATAATTTTATTTAACCAAACTTAATTGTAAACACGATTTTTAGTTGGTTTTATTACAAAATGTATATGCATTATGTTTGACCATTGTATACAGCCACAAGTAGTAAATTTGCACCGGGAATAGCCATAAAGTTACTTACGGCAGCAAATGGTCACAAATGTTGTGTTATCTTTGACGATAAAATGTTGCAATTTTGTCATGTTTTCATGAAGCCCACATTCAAAGCATATACGTGTAAGCAATATTTTTGTGTGTTGTCAGCTATCTTAGCCGCAAATGGTCAAACATGGCACGAATATGCACTTACGGCGGTGAATAGTCCTATACACCTTATAAATGGTTAAAATAGCCGCTTTATTTCAAACTCTTACGAAAGAACGCCTTGATATTGTTTTCCGTATATCGTTTACACTATATTATAGTACAGTTTTCGCAGATTTTAGCAGAATACAGCATGTCTTAAAGCAATAAACGCAATGGTTACTGCAGGGGCGTAGATAACATTCTGACATTGGGGCGACAAACCCTACGTCGGTAAATTAACGCTTATTTTGGGCACGACGGATACAGAACCACATGTTTTACACATACATATCGATAACAGTTACGTTTTAAAATAACATACCCATTAGTTTTCGAAAGGTATTTTCTCAATTACTTAGCATGATAAATAAGTAACAAAACAAACATAAATACAACAAATAGATACTTAAATACATGTTGTCACGTACGGAAAATAAAAGAAATTGAGCATTTGGGGCAAAAATATCATAGGCCCATGGGACGCCGAAAAGCACGTAATTTCTGTATAAAGACGACTAGCCAAATTATTGGGGCGGCGACTGCCGCCCCGTTATCTACGCCCCTGAACTGCTCTAGTTTTATAGTTATAAAACATTAGAACTGTATTTCATCTTGCTGTTCTTGAAAGTATTTTGTTATTAAAGGATATGTACTAGTATATGAAATCACAAAGTGTTTCACATTGCTTTCTACTGGGAAACAAGAAAAAAAAAATCTGACACAATAAAAAAAAATTTCGCCCCCTCGCATTCGTTTTTTCAAAAAAAGTGCCTGAGAAACAGAAAATCATTTTTTATGGCCTTAGGGTAGATATAACTATTATTGGACATTCACAAGATAACTATGTCTTAAAACGAAAGCGAAATTCAAGACATCAAAGTGAAAAACGTCCACTGACAAATTACTAACAATTTCCAGAAATTGAAAATGCAAACAATAAAACAACAGTTAAGTGGTTTAAATTAGGTAGATCTAGCTTTTTCGTTGAACACCCATAGCAGGATTTATTTTTAGCTCACCTTGTTGTGACAGTCCTTGGTCCGTTGTCCGTCAGTGCGTGCGTTTACTTTTTCATTTAAATGACTTCTTCTCTGAAACCACTCATTGGATATTAACAAAACTTCAATGGAATGATTCCGAAGTGGTTTTCTACCAAAGTTGTTCAAACCGTTCCAGGTGGTTGCATAAGTAGGTCATGGGGTCAAAAAATAGGTTTTCAATGCAATTTTCAAAAAATTTCTTGTCTGAAATTACATAGCCCAGAGCTTTCATATTTAATCTATAACATCATCAATAGGTCCTCTACCGAAGTTGTTCAAACTGCCACTGAGGTCAAAATTGAGTCACAATTTTACATTGAATTATATAAGGAAAACTTTAAATGACTTCTTCTCTTGAACCGCTAATGGGAATTTGACCAAACCCAACAGGAATGGTCCCTGAGTGGTCCCCTACCAAAATTGTTAAAAAGGTTTTGATTGCTTGCATAAGTAGGTCACGGGGTCACACAATAGGTTTTCCAAATGCAGTTTTCAAAAATATTCTTGTCTGAAACTAAAAGGCCCAGCGATTACATATTTGATATATAACATCATCTAAAAGTCCTTTACCAAAGTTGTTCAAATAATGCCACTGGGGTCAAAATTTACCCTGCCTAAGGGTCACAATTTTACATGGAATTATATAAGGAAAAAATCAAACGACTTCTCCTTGTGAGCCACACTTATGGGATTTTGACCAAACTCAACAGGAATGATCCCTGGTCCCCTTACCAAAATTATTGAAATGGTTCTGATTGGTTGCTAGAAAGAATGTTCAAAATGTTCCCCTAGTATAAAATGGGGCCCTGCCTGGGGCATATCTGATTTTTTATATAGTAATATAGAAAAATTTTGAAAATCTTTTTGTAACAATTTACAAATGTACTAGAGCCTTGAACTTTGGTGTACAACATTAGTGGTCCTCTGTAAATGGCTCCATTGTAACCTTTGACCTGTTCCTCAGGTGAGCAACATAGAGCCCTTTTGGGCCCTCTTGTTTCATTTGCATGCGTAAATTGCCGAGGTGGAAGGAAGGCATGGTATCGTATGTCAGTGTGAACTAGATCGTTAATAAATGCTTATTTGAAAGGCCAAGTCAGGGTTACGTTAAATGTGTGATTGAAAAAAACGAGCACGCATTGTTCAAGAACTTGCTTAATTATATTAGGAGACATACGCCACTTAAATAGGATGACTACAACATGTTATTTTAATCTTTGCAGACCCACTGGTGCGAATTCATGATATTGTGATTTGAAATAATGGAATTTCGTAAAATGTGGTCTTCGCGAATTACAGTATAAAGATATTGTATCTTTAAGTTTATAATTCCCAACTGATATTTTGGGTCATTGCTATATATGTATTTCATTTACTTAAGTAAACCAAGGTCAGATTTGGTAAACAAGGTATTTAACGAATTATTATAACGTGGCTTAAATATATTATTATTCAACATACTTTAAAAAGTATTATATATAATACAAATATAAAGTCCCATGCCATGGGTTCTTTAAAACATATGTTTATATGTTAACATGTTACTGCGTTAGACCCGGAAATGACCTCTTCACTTTTTCATTTCAATCTTTTGAGCATAATGGGCTGCATTATTGAAGGACATTAAACTTACTTTTTGACATTTTTCACAAACCTCAAACATAATTATGTCATTCAATGGTTGTTGATTGTAAAGTGAGGAATTACAGATTTCTAGAATTTAAACCGAGCACAAATGGGCCTGAGAAAAGAAATAAACTTTAATTCACATATACCCTCTGCATGTATAGTAGGCTATTGCATGCGTGTGTCTGAGTCATGGATTTATGTCACGTGACCGCGAGTAAACCAAACTGGTGGCTTCTTCTTATTGTTGAAACCGCTATTTCTGGTGTGTTCAATTTTTTATCATAGGTGTTAAATAAAATGATTTGTTTTTGGTTTAAAAATAACTCTCTTTTTCATAAGCAACACATAATACATGCATTGATAGGTTGCGTTGTTATTCCCGTTATTCCCTTCGAATTCTACATTTAAATTTATTTTATATAAAATCCAAAAACTAAACTAGATCTATTCCATATACATGTACATAGTATGCCTACGCTTACAGAAAGTTATTGTATAGGAATGGTAGTTTTACTTTTCCTTACACGTTTATAGTTATGCCAGGTTTAAATGATGGTTACATTTCTCGCAACACTGTTATATCTTAGCTCTTGTATCTAGTGGGCTTCTTACGTACGTATACGGTCACCTGTTTTGGTATATGATTTCAGCTTTCAAAAACTGATTACGGACGTCGATGATCGTGTACAAACTTCGGTGTTTAACCGACACAGGCGTGACAGAAAAGAAAACGAAGAACACATACTGTTCGAAGGCATGTTTTTGCTGGAATTGATAGAAGGTAATAATTATATTGTTTAAAGCATATGTTATATACTTGTTTTGGTAATATTACTGTCCAGGAATAGATGATATGTCTATAAATGTGTTATTTGAGCATAACACAAACCATTAAAATCGAATATTACATATCTTATTTAAAGGTCTATATTGATTATATGTGATTTAACTATATATATATATATTTCGCTATAAATAATGAGGCATAACATGGCACTTTCATTAAAACATACATCATATTATATAACAACACATGCATGGAATAATAACAGCCATGTCAACCAACATTATATAGAAAGGATGACCAAATAGGTAAATAAATATCCTTATTTTCATTGTGGTTCTTTTTCTACAGGTGCTGACTACAAGGTTACGCCAATCAGTAAGTTATAATTGTTTATTAGTCCCCGCCGAAGGGGGTATAGATTTGGCAAATAGCATTAATCAGTGGTTCACTACAGCTAAACTTCGTTATGTCGAAGTGATCGGAACTCAGAAAAATACTTTGACATAGGAATGGTTAGAGATTGGGCATTATGGGGAGCCAAATCAGTTTTAAAAAGTTACTTACCTTCAAGCATCATTTTACCATTTGAATTAATTTCGTTCATTCGAGAATATAAAATAAAACGATAAAATACGTAAATAAATAAATAAAAATTTATTTTAAAGTAGATCTATGTTATCTAATTTTATGTAAACAATCAAACAATTACAGTGCATGAATGTCCTGTTGTCATACCATGTGGCTTGTGTTATTATAATAACCGAAGCACAGAGAGTCATTTAATGTGGAGCCGATATGATCTTTAAAATGTTTTGATTTAATACCATATGCAATACTAATTGGGTCGATCACTCAAAATACAATGTATGGGATGAGTTTTTGTATCAGTTGGTTCAATAGTGCTAAAAGCTGTCACTACGTATGACAATAAGGAGTTACAAATAACACGCTCTGAGCGCCGAAACAAATGACATATACAGGACCCTGACGCATGTTTACCATGAAATATCCCATTTATTTGCTTAAGATGTGCACGACTAAGAATATTCCCCTTGAAAAGGGATACATGACTTTTTTGAACAATATGTGTACAATTCATGAAAAGGGATACAGGACTTTCTTGAACAATATGTGTACAATACATGAAAAGGGATAAATGACTTTCTTGAACAATATTGTACAATACAATATAATTATGTGCTAATGAAGAGGTGCCTAACTTTGGACCATTATAATTTTTTTTTCAATTAATGTTGACTACTTTGCATTGCAAATGTCAATAAAATAGATTTTGTGGTTCGTGTGTGAAAAGCCGAGACAAAAATGCATTCTATTAATTCCGGTCCATACATTCCTCAATCTTCGTAATACGTGCCTTCATCTCGGAAATCTATTTTTTAAATTAACATACACAGACATTTAAACAAGAGGGCCCAAAGGGCCCTAGGTCGCTCACCTCAGGAAAAGGTCAAGGGTCAAGGTGAAGCCATTATATTATTATAACCAAATATTGGTAGAGAACTTCTAGATGATGCTATATACCAAATTTGAAAGCTCTGGGCCTTGTAGTTTCAGACAATAAGATTTTTGAAAGTTGCATTTTAAAAACCTATTTTTTGACCCCGTGACCTACATATGCAACCAATCAGAACCATTTGAACAATTCTGGTAGAGGATTACCCAGGGACCATTCCTGTTGAGTTTGGTCAAAACCAAAAGCGGTTCAAGATAAGAAGTCATTTGAAGTTTTCTTTATATAATTCAATGTAAAATTGTGACCCCCGGGGCAGGGTCAATTTTGACCCCAGGGGCATTATTTGAACAATTTTGGAGAGGACCTCTAGATGATGCTATACACCTAATATGATAGCTCTAGGCCTTGTAGTTTCAGACAAGAAGATGTTTGAAAATTGGATTTTGAAAACCTATTTTTTGACCCCGTGACCTACATATGCAACCAATGAGAACCATTTGAACATTTTTGGTAGGGGACCACCCAGGGACCATTCCAATTAAGTTTGGTCAAATTACCATTTGCGATTCAAGAGAAGATGTCGTTTGAACATTTCCTTATATAATTCAATGTAAAATTGTGACCCCCGGGGCGGGGTCAATTTTGACCCCAGGGGCATAATTTAAAGAACTTTGGTAGAGGACCTCTAGATAATAATATATACCAAATATGAAAGCTCTGGGCCTTGTAGTTTCAGACAAGAAGATTTTTGAAAATTGCATTTTGAAAACCTATTTTTGACCCCATGACCTACATATGCAACCAATCAGAACCATTTGAACAGTTTTGGTAGGGGATCACCAGAGACCATTCTTGTTGAGTTTGGTCAAATTACCATAAGCGGTTCAAGAGAAGATGCCGTCTGAACTTTTCCTTATATAATTTAATGTAAAATTGTGACCCCCGGGGCAGAGTCAATTTTGACCCCAGGGGCATAATTTGAACAACTTTTGTAGAGGACCTCTAGATGATGCTATATGCCAAATATGAAAGCTCTAGGCCTTGTTGTTTTAGACAAGATGATTTTTGAAAAATGCATTTTTAAAACCTATTTTTTGACCCCGTGACCTACTTATGCAACCAACTGGAACAATTTGAACAACTTTGGTAGAGGACCACCCAGGGATCATTTCTGTGAAGTTTGGTAAAAATCCAAAGAGCGGTTTCAGTGGAGAAGATGTTTAAGTAAAAAAGTTTACGCACGACGGACGACGCACGACGCATGACGGACGACGACGGACGACGGACAAAGCCCGGTCACAATAGCTCACCATGAGCACTTTGTGCTCAGGTGAGCTAAAAAAAAGAAATCCAAGGCAGTTATTCAATATTTCTTGGAGAATCTGTACGTAACCCATTCGGCGGCAGACGAAATTTTACGAAAAGTCCATTTGTAGAGATCATACGGTGCTTGTAAATATAAAGATGCTAGGCCCATGCAAAAACAAACACTTAGTACAGCACGAAACACAGAACAACCCCCGGTAGGCATAATTGAAAACATACGAGAATAGAATATGATTTAGTTGGAATGTTGTTTTCTGTTACAGACCACTTAGATGAGGAGGTCAGCATACACCAGGAGGAATTGAGACTTCAGCTGAAATACTCGAATGATGAGCTGGCTCAAGATTTTGAAAGACGCGGGGAGCATGCATTTTCCGATTTAAGGCGTGAGGTCCAAGCAGCAACAAATCAAGTAAATCAGGAAATTGACAGACACGGCCAGGCGATATCACCGGAATTGAGGCGTCAAACTCAAGTAAAAGTCGATGACGTAAAAAAGGATTTTGAGGAAGAAAGTAAGAATATATATCATGAACTGAGACGGAAAACTGACAATGCAAAATCACGCATTGATGATCACGCGAACAGCTGCAAGGAAATCATGCAACAACAAATGGATACCAGCACAGGTTAGAATAAGCATTGTGCAAGGTTGACTAATAGAAAGAACTAATAGAAAAAATACCTTGTAGTAGGAGCTGTTTCGGTCAACTTTTCTCACGCGTATGCATTCACACCTTGGCAAACATATGTTCGAAATTTGACACTTTTTTAACTTATAAATATAAATGGTACAACGATATCACTCCAAACACTTATAAGGCAGTTTAAGACACCAATAAAGTTTGATTCTCAGACATGCATCAACCAGAACTGTTCAATGTTGGCCCTTGATTACAAGAATGTATTTGAAGCGTATTTTACAATCGGAACAACATTTAAATTATTTACAACAAGTTGATATGGTTTATTCAGTAGGGGTGGGACGATACGGTCAGCAGCCGATACGATACGTATTCGATACGGACGTTGCCGATACGATACGTATTCGATACGATACACATGTACATAACTAAGGGAACAAATATCAGTAAATAAGTTTAATAGTTGTTATTGTATTTAGTCACAAAACGTTTAAATACTTGTATTATGATGTCATTTTAAAAGACAGTTCTAAATGTTTCAGTACTCAGTTTTTACAAGATTGTTCATTAAACAGATAGGTGATGATAAGTGTTCAAAGATTTTGTTTTAAGAAAACAAGAACTTTCTTTCCGGAATAGCTGTTTCATTTTTGCGACAGTCACCATATTTGTGTATCGATACGACAGGATGACCGTATCGATACGTATCGGTTGCCCTCTGTATCGATATTGTATCGATACGGACTGTATCGTCCCAGCCCTATTATTCAGTATAATCGGCAAATTTCATCATAATAAATATAAACTATCAATTCTAAAGGCGATCTTAATTTATTAGTATCGGAAGTCTTTCTGCATGATTTGAGTTTTCAAAACCATTTTTAGCTCACTTGGAAACATAATGCACAAATGACGCTATTGTGCCCGACCTTTGTCAGTCTTCGGTCGTCTGCTTCTCTGAAACAGCTCATTACATTTGGACCAAAAGGTTTTTGGGTGTTCCTCTCTTGTTATTTCAGTTGGTTGTCGTAAGTAGGTGATTGGTGTGTCAAGAAATAGGTGTTAAAATGCAATGTTCTTATAAGAAAATATTCTTGTTTAAAACACAAGCCCCAGATCTTTTATATTTAGTACAAACATAATCAATAGATCCTTAACTAGAATTGTTCAAAGTGTACATATTGTTTAACACATATCCCCGCTCTAGGGGTCACAAGTTTTCTATTTACTTCAACAACCTCTCATTAACCCAATTGCTAAGTTTGATTAGAGTACAAATAAACAAAGAATGAGTAACTCTTTAGTAAAATTGATTGATTGGATACATGTTAGTAACGAGGTCAGAAAATAAGTTTGAAAATCATTTTGTACTCTGAAACCGCAAGGCCCAAATAGTTCATATTTGGTATTAACCATGCATAGCCACTCTGTACAAATTGTCTCTGTCTCTGATGTTTCTACCTGTTCATTATGGATTCAGACCAGACGAGAGAGGTTGGTCTGGTAAATGTGTGTTGTTAACCAGGTTTTCAACGAAAATCCTGGTTATTAGATTGGCGAATGGCGGTTGGGCGGGCGGGCGTTCGTATCATAAATGGCGTCAAACTGAGGTTTCCGCTCAATAATTTCAGTTTGCTTTGGCCTATTGACACCAAACTATATCAAGAGGCAGCTTGGGATTGCTACCCAGGTGTCTGGGATCAAGGTCAAGGTCACTGTTACTAAAAATAGAAATTTAGTTTCCGCTCAATAACTTTAGTTTGCTTTGGCCTTTTCACACTAAATTTGCTGTATGGGTAGCTAATATCAAGACGCCGCTTGGGAGTGCTACCCAGGTGTCTGGTATGAAGGTCAAGGTCACTGTTACTAAAAATAGAAATGTAGTTTCCGCTCAATAACTTTACTTTGCTTTGGCCTATTGACACTAAATTTGCTGTATGAGGAGCTTACATCAAGACGCAGCTTGGGATTGCTACCCAGGTGTCTGGGATTAAGGTCAAGGTCACTGTTACTAAAATTAGAAATTTAGTTTCCGCTCAATAACTTTAGTTTGCTTTGGCCTATTGACACCAACATTGCTGTATGGGCAGCTTACATCAAGACGCAGCTTGGGATGGCTACCAAGGTGTCTGGGATCAAGGTCAAGGTCACTGTTACTAAAAAAAGAAATTTAGTTTCCGCTCAATAACTTCAGTCAATTTTAACCGATCATAATGAAACTTTGTCTATAGACAGCTGTTATAAAGACCTAGCATGGGATCGCATTTGGGGTTGGTCGGCTAAAGGTCAAGGTCGCTGTTACTAAAAATACAAAAAAATGTTTCTGCTCAATAACTTTAGTTTGCTTTGGCCTATTGACACCAAACTTGGTGCATACAACTAATGCGACCAAAATAATGGCATCATTTTCTCTTCACTGCCATCTTTCATTTCTTATTCCTGTCACATCAATACTTGGTTGAATCGTTGAAAACCTGGTTTCGTCGCATTGCGGCGTTTCTTGTTTCTTCTAGTATGTTGCTTGATGTTCCATGATACGTGATGACCCTAAATGGAATCAAACACTACAAGCAAGTGTAATGTTGATTTTTATTCAATAGTGTATTTGTATTTCAGAAAAAAGTAAGCAACAAGTTGAGGAAGCCGGTAACAGACATGCGGAAGCAAAGAAGACTGAATTTGATCAGCACGCAGGTAATTACATGTGTAGCTTGATAAAAACTCAGTTTGTTGCCGCTGTAATCTGTCATCCGTTGTTGACTTTGACACGATGAAAGCCACATACATTGAGTGGCTTTAAAAAAAATGATATTCTTGCATATGAGACAAGGATTTCCGCATCAACCTTTGGTGCTGGAAAACGCGTGCGATGACGTCACGATTTCCCGTGCACTACTTTTGTACAAAAGTGCATTTATTTTGCCCGGTTCTGGTCGTAAACAGTAAATATAGTATACACAAAGTAAAACATGTAATTTTACATCACCTCAAGTAATTGACAGCTGTAAACATAAACTATATGACATAGTTAAATGCAAGATTCTTAACTATCGACCGTGGGAAAATCCCGTCGTCAAGTGCGATGACCTCGAATCCGACACAACGAAATCATTTCAATTGTGTTGAAAAACACATCTTACCTTTTCGTTTTTGATGTTTTTGATGATGATTTGTAATAAATTCACATACTTATGTGAATAAATCGCAATAAAACACTTTCTGAATGAAAATGAATAAATTTTGCCGGGTTTTTGTTTGGTACAAACTGCAATAGGTACGCGTATTCATCCATCGTGTTATGCAAATTTCAGACATATATCCTGTATTTTAACGAAAAACTGTTTGATCAATCGATTTATAACCTGATCTTAATATTATCACGAAATCTTGATGAAATATCCGAAATTAATAGAAACACATTGTTTCGAACGTCAGAGGATTTTACTTTAGAAAACACATGTCCCATAGCCGTGACGTCACGATGTTCTTCAATGAAATATCGCTACGCTCTGGTTTTACTATAAAGAAATAAGTCGCGCTGTTTGTTTATTGCTTTAGGCAATAAAAAATTAAATGAAATAAAATAAGCAAGAACAAGTAAGCAAGCCTATGCTGCACTACGCCATTGTGATGGATTTTCCCATCCACACCAGGAACGCATGAAAGATACCTATAGTACTTTTCCGAAGCATCTGATTTAAATAGAATGTATAGTAAAGAGCTAGGTTTACTAACTAACTTTTTGCCCAAGATTTAGGTAAAAATTAATTAAACGTAATTTTATTGTTTTCCACTTATGTTTATTACTTCTACCCTTAAACTCTTTAAAACATTTAAATTGAGTGCTATCAGTGCATGTTTACCGTGCTAATAATTCTATTTTAGACCCCTATTTTTAACAAAAAATGCGAAAAATCAGTGAATTTTGGCTATTTAACCAAAAAATAAAATATCAGCACAGCTCAGCCCCACAAAATCTTTCATTTTACTGGCTTGTTTATTTAAATGAGCGTTAACTAATGTAAGTTTTAAAATGGGGCTGACGTGTGCTGTGGTAGAAATCTAAAAAACATTGAGTGGATTGACATCGTTTTTGAACATTCTTTTCACAATACAAAGTTTAATTATCATACATTATACACAATGCAACACAAATTATTTATGTATTTGGTGTTGTACTAAGTTTTAAACATATTCATAAAAATTATTCACGTGAGAATCAGTAGCGCGGATCCAAGATTTGACTTAGGGGGAAGGGGCCTGATCTTTTTCAATTGGGGGGGGGGTAGAGAAAAACACAGAATGTGATGACGGTTGAAGTAAAAGTCATTTTCAGCATTTTTGGCCCTTTGTCTTATAGAGTTATTATGTTTATAATGAATAGCGTGCAAAGTATGAGGAAATTTAGCGGTTTGTACATTTAAAAAATCATGGATCCACGCGCCCCCCCCCGGATCCGCTAGTAAGAAAAACTCAGTCACATAAACATTGTTTTTATTTAGTTTTAACTGACGACATACCAGATTTAACAATGACATAAAAATAATATTAATGAAAAAATATATCCGAATTTTTACTATCCGAAATCAGTGTTTGTTTGATTGTTTTCATCAATTTAGACTTATACTTTACATATTTTTGAATAAGAATGCTTTGGTAACATGTTATTATTAATATATTATGACTTGAATGTTTAATTGTCAGTAAAAAGGGGGAAACATAAGTTTTACAAACGGAAATTCGGTAAAATTGGGCATTTAATTGAATAAACAGGTTCTCTTTTTACGTCGCCATGGTGACGTTAAAATATCGCTGTCTATTTTAATAACAACATTTTGTGAAATGTAATACTTAGTGCTTATCTTTGTTAGGGTTTTCATCAATTTCTAAGATAGGGCCAAATTTAGTGGTTAGTGAACCTAGCTCTTTGTTGCGAATTGGTTTCAGTCAGCTAGGTTGGTACATTTAATGTGTCATTAAAATGTTCTCACTGGTTAATTGATTTCCTTCATTGCTCAGATAATCAGATAATCCGCCTAGTGGCCGATCTATTGTGTATAGGTCTCTGTTAACACTAGCGGATCCGGAGGTGCACCTAGTGCGCCCCAACCCCCTTACAGCCGCGGATCTTTGATTTTTTATACACAAACGCTCAACTTCCTCTTTTTTTCGCTCGCTTGCTCGAGATTTTATTTTAAACCAAAGTTTTATACGTCAACAGGTTCAATGATAATATGAGAAACTCTCAAACATAGAAATCTATGCATGTAAAATATTACAGAGAAGATGAATATGTTGAATATGTGTGGCCCGCTAATTCGGCTTTGTTTATTTACGTTTCGACCTATCACGTCAAAACAGTGAAATCGATTTAATACAATCATTACTCACAGTTGGACCAGTGCTTACGCATCCGCTGTAGGTGCGAGAGGTCCCGGGTTCCATTCCCAGCTCCGTCAATAATTTTGTATTAAGCCTTGTTGCCTTGAGCAATACATCTAGCACCGGCAAGCTCAGTTGAAGACACTCAAATGGTTCTAAAAGTACAACTTGTTTTCCATGATCTTTTGTAAGTTTGACTTTTATAAGTGTTTTAGTTTCCGGCTCAATTGTTCATACTTTGTACACTTAGCTTTACCAAATTGGCTATCACTTATCATTTCAACAACAACAATAACTTCACCAATAGACAATGCTTAGTACTAAAAATCTAAATGAACCTTGTTCATTTTCAGAAAATCATTTCCACAAATTAATGGATTCTGAATGTTATCTATCACACTATGGCCCGGTTGTTCAAAACTATCGTTAAGTTACTTAAGTTAACGCCTACGTGTAAGCGTTAAATCATCAGCGTCAACGCTTGCTAACGCTGTCAGCGTTAGTGAGTTGTTGGAAGCTGTGTCGACGTTAGTGTTAGTTAACGCTGATGTAACGCGTATGAGTTAGCGTTAGAATCAACGTTTAGCTACCCTTATAAAGCATTTTTTACAATTCAATAATATTTTAATGCTTTTGCTGTCATGTGGTTAATGTAAAAATTATTCATTCAAGTGTAGTTGGACTCTAGCCTTGTAGAATTTAGGTTTAAAAATATTTACTCAGTAAACAATCCATGAACTAGATACTGAGTACACAGCTCCTGCATAAAAACAACCAATAACTGCATTGGTATAGAAAAAGGTGCCAGCAACTTTGCCTTTTCTAATTGTTTTTGCATTCATAGGCCATGATATTCAGAAGACTTTCATTTTCCAATCTTGAAAAATAATTAAAAATAAAGTTGTTGACTAAATATCAAAAAGGAACTAACTTCCTAAATAGCGAAAAGTAAATTACAGGAGTACAGTATCTCTTCTGAGTTCAGTAGGCAGTCAAAATTGGAGAAAAAACTGTTCAGTTGACAGACTGTGTGAAAGCATGTCTTTGTCAAAAAAAAGTGTTAAGAATCTACCTACTTTTCTTCCACAAATTAATCTAATGCAAAAAACTTATTCAAAAGACTGTTCAAGTCCAGCATAAAAGGGGAGATAAATGCTACTTGCTCAACCGTTTCTTGAAAACCGACCTGAGAAACATTTGTCTTGAAATACGGTTTGCCTAAATCACAAAAGACCTTGACTTAGGCAGCTGTCAACAATGAACACATAAAAAGGAAAACAAAATTAAAAGTAGGAATATCATTTGTGTAGGCTTTGTAGGCTAGAATACTCAGTATGCACTTTAGTGTCAATATGTATTACATGTCGTTTTCAGTTTGTGGTTACTATTCTGTTCTGTTTGATTAGTTAAAAAATCTTGGTTTCAATGGTGGATTTAGAATTATGAAACAATCTTTTGCCAAATGTTGGTGTATTTGTTATG
>Ga0224511_10001346_pt1 | contig 14604 bp, 6 predicted proteins | sample SF_May12_sed_USG_2_FD_169988 | JGI IMG/M metagenome (GOLD analysis project Ga0224511, IMG submission 169988) | Sediment microbial communities from San Francisco Bay, California, United States - SF_May12_sed_USGS_8_1 | ecosystem: Environmental > Aquatic > Marine > Sediment | place: USA...
CGCTACCTTGAAGGTCAAGGTCACAGCATGACCTTGCAGCACAATCGTGTCCGGTCCATAACTTCGTTATTTAAAGTCGGATTTCGAAACTAATTCACAGAAATGATCACCATATTGAGACGATGTATCGCGCGTAACATTTGGGTCGCAAACCTTGAAGGTCAAGGTAACAGCATGACCTTGCAGCAAAATCGTGTCCGGCCCATAACTTCGTTATTTAAAGTCGGATTTCGGAAATATTTTACAGAAATGATCACTATATTGAGACAACGTGTCGCGCGCAACATTTGGGTCAATACATTGAAGGTCAAGGTCACAGCATGACCTTGCAGCAAAATCGTGTCCGGCCCATAACTTCTTAATTTGTTGTCAGATTTTAAAACAATTTCACAGAAATGATCACCATTTTGAGACGACGTGTCACGTGCAACATTTTGGCTGCTACCTTGAAGGTCAAGGTCACAGCATGACCTTTCGGCAAAATCGTGTTTGGCCAATAACTTTGTTTTTTGAAGTCAGATTTTACAATTATTTTACATAATTGATCATCATATTGACGCGGCGTGTCGCGCGCAACATTTGGGTCGCTTTTTGAAGGTCAAGGTAACATCATGACCTTTCAGCATAATTGTGTGCGGCCCATAACTTCGTTATTTGAAGTCCTATTTAAAAACTATTTCACATAAATGATCACCATGTTGAGACGACATGTCGCGCACAACCTTTGGGTTGTTTTTTGAAGGTCAATGTCACAGCATGACCTTTCAGCATAATTGTGTCCGGCCCATAACTTCCTTATTTGAAGTCCTTTTTAAAAACTTTTTCATATAAATGATCACCATGTTGAGACGACGTGTCGCGTACAACATTTGGGTCACTACATGTACCACGAAGAGCCTCTTACAGTAAATGTCGTTTAAACACACATAAATAGTACGTTGAAATGTGCAATCTGCAAACTAATATCAAAAGCATAGTAAAAACAAGTCATACATACGATGATACGTATTATTTTTTAATTAAAATGAGTATCGACGTTTAGATGTTGATAAATTGACAGAAATGAATGCCAATTCATCTGTTCAAACCCGACAGTTTGGGCGAATTCAATTGTCAAAGACGTCTCGCGCTCAACGATACGTTAATGCAAAACATTTTAACTAAACGTGCTGGCTGCATAAGTAGAGCAACATCAAACATTACTAAAAATAATCTTACTAGTAAGAAATAAATCTAACGTTAAAATTTCCAACAATCTGCAAACAAATATTAAAAGCGTACGTCTTACATACGTATCCTTCAGGAATAAAACGTTTAAATGTTGACTAATAAGCAGAAGTGATTAATCTGTTCAAACCCGACAGTTAAAGCGATTTTCGAACGCAATTGTCAAAGACGCCTCAGCACAATTGTAGGCGGAAATATATGCTCTATATTAATTCGAACTAAAATATGAAGTAGTTTATTAATGTTATAAATATTATATGACTTAAGCCCGAAATAATGTCAATTGATCATTGTGTCCAAACTACTAAAATAGCACTTTTATACACAAACCTTATTTAATGTAAAATATAAATTTACATCTTATGTGTGTCATGTATTTGTCGGATACTAACGTATGGTTTTCGAGTGCCTTTAAATCACTAGACAAAGCAAACATTTACCATTTTGAACACATCAGATTTCAGAACGGATATGTTATCATCGTTATCTCACATATAGAAATGATTTATCCCAGCTAAGCACACCATATATCATATAACCTAGACGTTAAATATAAAGCAATTTCCATTATTTAAATAAGGTGTGGTCATTAAGCACAGGTGTGGGTATTTATTTGAAATAAGTTAGTTATTTGTGTTGTTTTTATTCTATATTTGCCTTTAGTCATTTTTCCCCGAATTATAATTGATTCATGTGTTTTTATTTAATTACCGATAGTGTACACGTCTATAAGTGGGCCATCTTAACAATACGCAATGCATTGAAGTTTTATCCGAAACAACTGCATGATTTAGTACTGTTAAAGAGCTCTTGGCATATTATGTCTAGTTTGTATTGGATGGTACATACATATTCTGTACCGGAATGTAGTCATATCAGAATTTGTTACACATAGCTGTATATGCACATTGTAAAAAATAAACGTTCTTTTCCTTCTATGTATCGTAGCACTCATATGCCTTAATAAGACCAGGCCAGCTAGACCACATAATTGTCTGTTATATCAGGCAGCCGAGTTCAGGGACAAAACTAATCCAATCAGGCTCAAAACGGTTCCGCTGCAACTAACGCTAACACTATACCATCCATAGTCCTAGACGTTATATTTGACATTACCCCGACGTTAAGTGAAAGCGAGCTCATTTCGGCAAATAATGACGAAATAATTCACTAGATGTGTGCACAGCACACGATATCAAAGGATAAAGCAACATCAAGAACATTTCTTTTCACAAGACAAAAACAACAGATCAACTTCAAAAGGAAATATTTTTAGTTATAATGAGTTTGCTATATTTTGTGTAAGGACTACTAAACATTTACAAAAACTTCAGAAACTCATATCAAATAAACGTTTCATTAAATTTGATCAAATGTGTTATGTTTGCATGAAAGTGTCGCATATATTTCATTCATGAACCTTGAATTTGTACATTTAATGGACCATTTAAATGGCTCTAATGTTTTGCTTCATCATCTTATGATCATGCATATAATACAATGAATAAAACAGGACCCATAGGAAAAAATTACGTTCTGTTGCATTTGCGTTATTACATGAGTTATCAAGTAAACAATCAGTATCAGTTTATAGTGTGGTTTAATGCTTAATACATGTATGCCATTTTTCGTTTGTGTCGCAAATTGTCTAGCATTACTTAATTGAATCAATTTTCACGTGTGTTACGAATTAGAAGTTTAAGTGTGGTTGTATGTCTTTTCTTAAAATTACTTTACCCTAAATCATATTTTATCCAAAATTAACAAAAGCCGGTCGAACCGGGTGATGCTCCCCAAAAAGGTTTTCGATATGGTTAGTTCCAACTCAGATTTTGTCTTACTGTTGAAGTATGAAAAGTACCAAAGCTCAAATTCTCAACAAATATGTTTTCATGCACTGCACCTCTACTAAGCAAGATCTATCTACCTACAAAGTTTCTAGTTGATATCTTGTAGTTTAGTTTTAGAGTTATGCTCCGGACAAGGATCAAAGTGTAAAAATGAACAAAAGGCAATAACTGAAAAATAGGGCAAAGCGAAATAAGGTTCTTATGTCATGCACTTCTACACATTGAGATCTTTCTAACTACACATATTTGTCGTCTACAAACTAGTACGGCTCAGGTTTTTTGTTTCGTTTTGTTTTGTTGTGGTTGTTTTTGTATCAATAATTTCGTCAAGAATTTGTCGTTTCAGCTTTATGTCCCTGGCAAGTTTTAAAGTTTAAAAGTAAACAAAGGGCAAACTCTGCACAATTAGACTGGGCAGGTCACGGTTCTTTTGCACTGCACTTCTACCCAATGTGTTATATCTACTTTAAAAGTTTCCTATTGATATATCTCGTAATTTCAGAGTAATGACCCAGATAAGTGGTGGACAGACGGACGGACGAACGGCTAGACAAATCAGAAACTATATGCTCACCTTGGAAAACAACTCTCAAATAATGTCACTTTAAACAGGAAAGTTGTGTCCAAAGAAAACATGCCGTGTGAACGTGCTTTCTGCATCGTTTTGCAGAGTGAAGAGTGTATTTGTACGCGACTTGTTAAGGCCAGGGCGGCTAGAATAAACATATTATGCCTGTTGTGTTAGTCTGTAACATTCAGCAACAAAACGAGAGTAATCATGTCATTTTGCACACAATGAAACTGTTTCACAGCAACAAATGATACCTTACTGAATGTAGACGTCAAATGTAAACATTCTCCCGTTGTTGGGTTTACATGGGGTCAATATATCAGATGACTCAAAGTACATCCCAAAGGTTAATGGTCATATGTTGACAGATTTCCCTTTCATCAGTTTAATCTGAATATACTAGATTTAATCATGGTTCGACTGATTGTATTTATTTTTTACTTATACATGCAACAGCTTCAATTATCAAAGAGCAATGGATATCTAACGAGGTCAGACAAACTTAATTCACATTTACATATGTGGGTGACAAATGCAGTTAACATTTTTTTTCTAAATATTTACATACGCTTAAACTACACGTTTGCAAAAACATTTCTTTCAGATGTAAGCGTATTTCTTTCATAAAAACAAGATTATTCTCAACTTCATTGTTATGCCATTTACATTGAATAATATCAATTACATTCATTTTCATTTACACGGCGTATTCGTATAGTACAAACTAGTGATGGGTGTTTGTTGGCTACCTCGGTGCTACAACACGCTACACAATACAAGTCTTCACCCAACAGAGTTGGGACGATAACAAAATATAATGACATGATCTGCCAACAGGGTATGTCTCTAATATAGCACTGTTTTACCGCACTGTAATGAGACCATAAGGCACAATAACCATGGCGTAAAAAAATCAAATTACACCTTTGGTGAAGGCCAAATGATGGCATTACGATATGCGGGGGAGACATACCGGATTTGTGAACATCATTTCTTTGTGAAGAAGACCAGCAAGACAACTTCTTGACAAGATAAGTGCAAACAGAAACGTAATAAAAGCAGAAAAATGGTTTCAGAGTCCGGATTATGTTTAGGAAATCAAACAAATGCTATGATTCTTGATAAGTTGCGTCACTATATCCCTTTGAAATTGAGGCCTTTTACAATGCTGTAAAATCAACGAAAATGTAATTCTAGAACCCCTTTTAATCAAATGTGATATATGTATATAGCTTAACATCAAATCATTATTTAATTATAAATTCAGGAAATTACTATCAGTTCAAACCTTTAATGTAGAGCGGCTTACATATATAGTTTTTTTTTCTAAATGTATGTTGCGTCATGGTGTTGTTCGTGTTTTTGTGTCGTTCTGTGTGTTAGTTTTTGTACATTTTGTCATGGTGCCCTTAAACTTGACATATCTACAATGTTTACAACAACAATCTTTCTTTGAACATCTTTTCAATTTATATTACAAAAAATATCCTATAAAAAGGTATTAATGTCACGATAACAATCCCAACGCCTGGGTCCATTGACTGTAAGGTGGTATTAGTTGTGAAACAGTACTATTAGGTGCACAACGTGTCGGCATTATCCCTGAACTCTGCTTTCTGATATAACAGGCAATTATTTGGTCTAACTGGTTAGTCATGCATGTGATCAGGCTCGCGGAAATCAATCATAAGTCTGCAAATGCGGAGTCAAATTACGGTAATATTTAAGGGGTTTCATGGGTGTTTCTCTTTTTTTTCCTCCATTAAGATTTTGATAATACTTCGTATACCAACAGCTTATGGCTTAAACAAGTGAGATATAAAAATTAGATCATCAGTATTGTTTTGCTTTGATCGTAGGATGTATATTATGCTAGTTTGCCTTCATTTATGATTAAACTAAATTAATAAAAAAGAGGTCCCACAGGGTCCTGGGTCGCTCACCTGAGGAAAAGGTCAAAGGTCACAGTGGAGCCTTTTACAGAAGACCACTTATGTTGTACACCTAATATTGGTAGAGGACCTCTAGTTGATGGTATACATCAAATATGAAAGCGATGTGCCTTGTTCTTTCAGACAAGAATATTTTTAAAATGGCATTTTGATTACCTATTTTTTGACCCTTATGCAACCAATGAGAACCATTTGAACATCTTTTTGGAATACCACACAGGAATCATTCCTGTTGAGTTTGGTCATATTCCCATTAGCAGTTCAACAGAACAAGTCCTTTAAAGTTTTCCTTATATATTCAATAAAAAATTGTGACAGCCGGGGCTTGGTCAATTTTGATCCCAGGGACATAATTTGAACAACTGTGGTAGAGGACCTCTAGATGATGCTATATACCAAATATAAAAGTTCTGGACAATGCATTGTGCACATAAAAGTACTGTTTCACAGCCAATGGACCTAGGCGTTAGATGTAAAAATGTACACGTTGTTTAGTTACAAAAAGTTCGTAACGCACAGTATTATAGCATACATGTAGTTGTCTACATCATACCCGACGTTTGAATGTCATATACGAGTACTAGTAAAAGAGATCAGGTCAACGTATTAAAAAGACAAACACAAATAGGTCAACATATTACACAAAAACATGATAAAACAATGACATTTAGAATCTTGATTATGTTTAAGAACAACAAGTTATGTATTAACATTCCAAACTTGTTTAAACCATTGATTCTAAATGTGGCAGTAAATAAACAATTCAAAGATAATAACATCATAACCTAGACACAGCAAAGAAGTGCATATGTAATATTTTAGCTTTTGGATTCGAATAAGTTTTATAGACGACAAAGCCTTTCCAATGAGTAAAAACAGTTTCCGCGTTAGTAAACACAAAGAAATTACAATACCATTATTGTTGATATTAGTGTCAACCATTTAAATGGCTACCAAGTTCGCCACATTTCTTAGAAGTATGCGATCATACTTTATATTCGTTTCGCCAATAATAATATGCAACAGAGATGACCATCAAAGAGTAATAATTGTATGCAAATCACAAATCGGAGGAAATTAATTAGGTGCTGTGTCATTTTCGCATTTAAATAGTTTGTCAATGATATACCGCAATCTGAGGATAAATGTGACATGCAGTGTGCAAGATTATCTCCTCTCACGACCAAACAATACAGTTACATGTATTTGTGTACTTAAACATGTTTGTGTATGTTACTTTTTTATATACTCGAGTTACGTGTAAGAAGTTAATTGCTGCGTGTTATGTTCTAATGAAACCATTTATTATGTTTGTATGTTCTTGATGGCGCCTCTTAGTCATAAAACGTTTGTTTAAAACCGCATGTGTACATGTAGATTAAATCATGTACATGTATTAACTGTGTAGCTTCATTATCATGTAACCAGGCATTCAACACGCGTGTTTTTGTTTTGGCATATTAAATGCAACGAATATGAACACAGTGCCAATAGCGAATTACTTTTGATTTGTCGGATTAGCGTAGTTACTTAATCTCTTCAATTTATATTGTTATATGTCTAGTCCGCTGGGGTCAAAGATTGTATGTTGATAAAATTAAAATGGACTTTTGTGATAGGAGACGCGTCAGTGGTGTAAAATAGTTTATTACCATTGGTAAACAGCTTAAAAAACCGAAGCTGCTATTTTTCTACATGCAGACTATTCTTCCTTTCCTCCTTTCTATGGTAAATTATTTTTGTAAGCAATAGCAGGGCGAATTTGATTTACCAATGCAAGCGCCAAGTGTTAACATACGATGTCTATTACATGTTTATATAGAGCATTATGGCATGCGTCTTAACGTCCACGTAATAACAAACAGAGGGCAATTGCGGTTGTTATGAGTTCTGTACGATGTTGAAGTATAGCCGTTGGACATTTAGCGCCATACTAATATAACGAGTGGTGTTTTCAACTGTGTTGTTGTTTTTTCCAGACAATTACAGACGCTGACAAGCGATTTGCTGATAAGGAAATGTAGCAAAATTGTAACCGTGTTTATATACACCATGAACATGTGAACATGTGTCACCGAATGCAATCAAATACCGCTATAAAAACTAAATAGTATCACGTGCAATGTTAAATTGGTAGAGTACACACTTGTGATGGGTTTTTGTTTGCTTCATTATTGCATTACTGTTTGTTCAAACAACAGAGTTAAAAGACAAGATCTAATGTGACATCGGGACAATGAAACCATACAACTCACAGACATTGGCGTTTAATAGGATATTTCTCCTTTTATTGTTAGGGTGAAATTATTAGTTTAGTGTTAGCAGTTAGAAATGTAGCATGCATCAATATGACCTTAACGTCTCTTTAAATTTCTGTTTATATATGCCGGAACAAGCTTTTGTGTAAAGAAAGGACAAAAAGTGTCTTAAACCAAACATTAGAAAATTGTTAAGTCTATTCTTCATAAAATTACAATATATGATTGTTGTAAAAAATATCAAAACATACCGTTTGTGTTTGTTTAATATTTGTGATCTGCAATGGGTGCTTTGAATTGTTTCTTCTTGTATTTACATGTAAGTATAAGACTCTTGAACCAGCGTATTTTATTTATGCATTTATTTGCGTCTTTCTCATACGCAATAAAGGTGTCTATTTTCAAAAAATATGAAATTGAAGACAATTTTGTCATATTGCCGTTTGAACAAACCATTGAACAATTGCTTCCTTCCTGTTAATAAATATAAATGTACAAGAGCTCCTGACATCCAATCTGGAGTATGTTCGTGCACTTATGATAATGTTCGCGTGTCACCAGACTTGATAGACGAACCATTTGCCTGTTAAATCAAGTTGCGGAGTCCAGAAACTATTCAGCCAGCCTTTCTCGCATATAGAACTGTGTAACGTGGACGAATGATACCATAGGGAACTTTAACCAACACGTTAAATGTTATATTTCTCCTGCAAATGAGGTCATTACTTTCAGAATGGCGCAATCAGCTATTGCCAGAAATGAGGACAGTGCACACTAGTAGACAGGCGAAGACACTAGAAAAACATAAGCCACACATTAACTAGATAAACAATTACAGTATAACATCTACATATCAACGCGATTTGTGTATGATTTGAACTATTTGTTGAGTAAGAATAGGGTATTGCGGTAAACATCAACGGTTTGGTTTTCCGATGCGCAGAAATTTAACCACAAGGTGGATTAATGAAAAACATCGGAACCACATGTCGTTCTTCATTTTACTAAAACAGACCACGTTAACTCGTTAAGTATTTCCATTATACAAAAAAATCGCATTTGGTTTGTTTGGAACTATTTTATGCCATTACACGGGGTTCTGTAAACAAACATACTACACGGACAGACGATCGGTATAAGTGCAACAAATGCCAAGGGCGCAAACCATTAGAAAATCAATCAATCAATAATGATAAATTAGCAATGCTTGCAATTCCTGATTCCACTGAAATTGAGCTATCAGACAATATAGTTTATTTCGAAAGAAATAATCTCCTTTTTCTATCCAACTAGAAAATGTGACCTGATATTCAGTCAATGGCAATAAACAATATGCATGTCTATTAAGCTTGTCCATTTAGATTCAACTTCCATTTCTCTAAATCATTCGTTTCGCATTGCAATTTAACACACAATAAATGATTACAAAGACCACATTTCTGATTTTAACAAATATGTTCGTAAGAGAAAGCTGTGTGACTCGTATTTGCAATTTTATTGATTTTTTAAATCAAACAAGCAATCAACTGCCTCAGTTATGCAATTGTGAAACTGATACCCATTTATTCCCCGACAATACGAATTGTTTGCAAGATTAATGATGTTCATTTAAATTTGGGAAAATAATTGTATAATTGTAAGAAATAATAGAATGATACAAAAACTTATGACATGAATTGGCATATAACTTACTGGCAATGGAGTACATGGAACGTAGATACGAAATACTAAACATTGTAGATATGTTCAACGATACAATGGATAGTTTCCCAACTGTTAATCATCATCATTTACAACGGTGTATGGTCAGTTTTAATCTATTGAATTAGGGGTCTGACTGTAAAGTGACAATATGACCTCAGTAAGACAAAAAGCGTACTTCCTGTTTGTGATAAAACTTATCACACGAACAAAAGAATGGTGCAGTAAGGGGTGATATTAAAGTTTTGCGAATTGCGTAGGCTATTTGGTACTAATCTGTTAATACGAAACTGTACGGGGATTCCGGATTCTCTGTGATAATAGTGTGTAATAAAGTTGTAGAATTGTATCATGGCCAATCTTTATCTCAATTGTAGAAACACAATACATATAAATAATAGTGCGTGTATAATATAGATTCTCTAAAAGTTAAGTTTGATTACTTTAGTATTGGTTTGTTGAATAATGCGCCGTCATTCGCAACTAACAACAGAAACTTGGTAACTGGAAGATAGTTGTAAGTTATTGTTGTCTTAGTATTTTTGCATTTACAAAAAAGCTTAATCATAAAATATCAAACCTGAAAAATATATATACGAGTATATAAATATATATCGTATATAAATGTGCTTATCTATGCTTTTATCTTTTTTTGCAAATGCTAATGGGTTCTGTTTCCATTAGTAATTTTTTAAACTAAGCATGCTCAATCTCAATAAACCATTCTCGCTCCCATTAAACATGATTTATTCTTGTACGAGTTAGCTATTTAAATACTGCAACGTTTGCATAATGGTGCATAATATCGTCCCATTTCCAGCATTGCGAAATTCTATACTGATTTCGCAATTAGAAATCATCGCAATTGGATTTAATTTACTGAATTAAAAACGTGATTTAGAATGAACAGAATTATGTTCCAAAGGGCATTTTAATATAGGCGCTTGTGTGTTTATGTTGTTTACAGTATCATATTCTTAAATCCGTGATTTCTTATATCCGAAACATTTTTTTCCAAACCAAAAGACAATACATTCTTTGATCCCAGAGGACCGAAAAAAATATATTAATACACATTCTAACACGATTAGGATTTTTCTATATAAACAAAACAGAAACCAAATTGTTTTTAAATACTCAATAAAGCACGGTTGTGTGTAACCGACCTATTTATGCTCTTCCGATTTTCTCATTTAAATGTTAAAAGTAAACAACGACTCACCTTATATTATTTGCAAAATCCAAGATTTTGTGCATGGTAATGAATGCTAAAAACAACATGTTTAAAAATAAAACCATGCTTTGATAATCTATATTTCATAGAAATGGTTCAATGCCACAAGTCGTGATCAGTAATCAAATATAAAAATGAGTAAAAATACATTTACTTCTGTAATATTTAAGTACGTTTTAACTGTATTTGAACCATTCATATCCACTTCAGTTAAGATTTGTATAACATCTAGTCGACATTGCACCATAGTCTTCTCTTAAAATACCGACAAACGTCTTGTGAATCTGTCAAAACAGCTGCATACTGTTTTTTATCCGGTATAAGTGCGACGAATACCATAAGAAATTGCAAACGTTTTTCGTATGCGATGGTTGTACATATTTTGGACAGGAACCTATATTTGGGAAAATCAAGTTCATTTGCACACTCAACTGTTCCACAGATGACACCTTAGGACTGGCATAGAAGCCAAATTCGGCGTAACATTCCGATGTTCAAAAAGATCGTTATATCAGCAATTGACACATTATCCGTTTCTGTATGTGTATACATTTTAAAAATAACGTTAATAGCAGAAATAAAACCTATTCAACATTTGACAAGGCAAACGTTGATAACATATCGCTAACAACAGGTAGCATGTTTTGATACAACGGCGTTTTATATTCTGATATTTGTGTGAGAACAACTAGACATTTGAAAAACACACTTTGCTCTCAGTTCAGTGGCGGATCCAAGATTTGACCTTAAGGGGGAGGCGTGGACTTTGTCAACGGGGAGGGGGGTCGAGGGGTAGAAAATCATTGAAAGTGTTGAAGGTTAAAGTTAAAGCCTTTTTTAGTGTGTTTTGGCCATATTACTATAGAAATTATGCTTAAAATTAATCGCGAGCAAAGCTTTAATTTCAAAGTTTCATTGCATACTAAGCAGTCGATTTTCTATGAAATTTTTGCATAAAAGTGTCATATCGTGGTGTTTCATTTAGGGTATAAAAAACAAGGCAAACTAAGTTTATATATGAATCTAAAAATGTTAATAGAATGAACCATTGAAATTGCTTACGTGTTTTGCTTCACCATTTTATGATCGTGTTAGTTAATACATTGCATTGGTTCTTGAATAATTAATGAAGCCGCCTATGAGGACCGTTAGAAATTAATTAAGTTTAATTGCATTTGCGTAATTCGATCGTTTGTCGATAAAAAAGCTCAATGTGCTTTTGGTATGTGATACTATTGAAAATGTCATATAGCGTTATTGTCTCAATCATCGTTAGTTTTTCCAAACAACTTGTCACGGGTAGTTGTTTTGGTGTTGTTTCTTAAATATGAGACAAAGGAATGTCCTAAGGACGCATAGCTTATACATGGGCACACAAGCAGCCTAGGTTTTATTAAAAATATATATATATCGAAGGTAATGGAACATTTCACACAATCGACCCCATCCGTATCGCATAATCAAAACTCTACCTTCAAACCAGAACCACATACAATCCATCATCCCAGAGGACCGGAACAATTCTGACACTTCTCTAAAGATTGAAATTTCAAACATCCATTGATTAATAATAAAGATGTAAGTTTAGACGATGTCAAGGCACTTAGCGTTGAAGACCAGTTGACAAAATTTCGACAAATTATCTGTAACTGCACATCTTTGTATTTTTTCATGTGCCTTTGACATCTTATTTCCTGGTAATATTTGTAAAGTGCGACAAATTCTTACGCGCATTGTATATGCCTAAGCAGCGAGATGGAAATATATATATTTGCCTGCAAAAGTTTTTGACAATACAAATGTTATCAAGGTGTTTTACAGACAACAGGTTATATTTTTGCATTTTGCTTTATTTATTTGAACAATTTAAAAATCTAACCAAATGAGTGATACAGACAATGGCTTTAGCTATAATCGCGTTTCCGTAACTGCAGCGAAATCAAACTTGCCACATTTCATTTCATCACCAGGTGTGGGAATGATTCACATTCCATCTTTTATGGTAACTAAGTGATGACATGAGACAACTGTAACGTAAAGATAGTAAAATTAACGCTTTGTTAAAGAAACGTATTGTCGTTTCATAACATTGTTATTAAACTAATCATTGTTAAGAAACTGTTGTTGCAGGATGTGATACATGTACCTGTAACATCAAACTTCTGTAAATAGCGAAACACAGCGAAACAAATTAAAACATATACGTTATAAAAGCGACAACTGGTTTTAAACGTGATGTTTCGGCATCTGCGTTATGCGTTAGGGAAGCAAAAATGTTTTCTAAACCTCAATTATTGACAAAATGAAATAATTATGTTGCTGTTTTGTTTTAAAGCCATAAACAATACTTTAGTTCAACGATACGTTAATGCGAAACATTTTAACAAAACGTGCTGTCTAGGTAAGAGCAACATTAAACTTTACTAAATTATACAAAGCACAAAATTAATGTTATTATCTTTGTTACGAATGCCACGTAGAGCGGCTAACAGAAATATCGTTTAACAGAAATAAATCTTACGTTAACATTTCAGCAATCTGTGAACGAATATCAAAAGCTGAACATCATACATATAATTCAGGAAATGAAACGATATCGACGTTTAGATGTTGATTTATTAACAGAAATGAAAGCCAATTCATCATTTTAAATCCAAACGTAAGAGATTTGTCCGAAGTCATTTGTAAAATCACTTTACCACGTTTGTAAGTGGAAAAACAGTTTCAGCCTAATAATTATAAGCAGGAATTATTGTCAATTTCTCTTTTTTCCCAATTTTTTAAATTATATTTTTTATTCACAAACCTAGATCTTATTTAATGTACTACATGTAGATACATTTCGTATTTGCTATGTATTCGCAGGGTATGGTTTTCGCGTGCCTTAAACTCTTCTGACATAATCAACATATTTTGTTTTGACCACATTGCGGATTTTAGAACGGCTATGTTATTATCCTAATGTCAAACATAGAAATGATTTATCCTAGCTAATCGCCACATTCATCAAATAACCTAAACGTTAAACACGAAGCAATTGCCATTATTTAAATAAGCTGTATTCATTCAGCACAGGTTTGGGTATTTATTTGGAATACGTTAGTTGTTTGTGTTGTTGTTAAATTGTTTTAGTCACTGTACCTTCGCATATAATGCATTTGTGTATTTTTTTATTTAATTACTAATGGTGCACAAATCTATATGTTGGCCAATTTAACCATACGCAAGACATTAAAAGTACATACATACATATTCCGTACCGGAAGTACTTATATCTTATATATGAAATGTTAAAAATTGTTACACACAATATGAAAATAATAAACGTTCTTCTTCTTCGTATCACTAGCGGATCCCGGAGCGCACCAGGTGCGAGCTTGTCCTAACGCCGTGGACGTATGAGTTTTTATGCCAAAAAAACTAAATGCCCTCTTTACTTAAATTGTCAGCGCTTTCAGTTTTTCTACCCTGTTGACAAAGTCAATACCCCCATAAGGTCTAATCCTGGGCCGCCACTGCGTATCGTGGTTCCCATATGCCTTATTAAGGCCAGGCCAGCTAGACCACATACTTGTCTGATAGGCAGCAGAGTCCATGGACAAAACCAATTCAATCAGCAGTCTCTAGATGGTTCCGCTGCAAGTATCACTAACACCATATCATCCATGGTCCTACACGTTATATTTCACAAACCCCAGTCGTTAAGTGAAAACGAGCTCATTACGACAAATAATGATGAAATAATTCACTAGACGTGCGCACCGCACACATTATCAAAAGATAAAGCAACAACAAAAACATTTCTTTTGAC